>Ga0316201_10000001_pt1 | contig 240951 bp, 232 predicted proteins | sample CS6wburrow_MG_FD_204516 | JGI IMG/M metagenome (GOLD analysis project Ga0316201, IMG submission 204516) | Coastal sediment microbial communities from Delaware Bay, Delaware, United States - CS-6 worm burrow | ecosystem: Environmental > Aquatic > Marine > Coastal > Sediment | place: USA...
TCTAGGGCAGGGCCCTCAAAGGGCCGTCTAGGGCAGGGCCCTCAAAGGGCCATCTAGGGCAGGGCCCTCAAAGGGCCGTCTAGGGCAGGGCCCTCAAAGGGCCGTCTAGGGCAGGGCCCTCAAAGGGTAAGGTGGGGTGAGTAAGTTACCCGAATTACAAAGATTTTCCCATTATCCAGAAATTCCGAAATTTGGGATTTATCTCGTCCCACCCCACCCTACACCGTTCTCAATTTAACAGTTTGAATTAGAGGCGAGACTGTGCTCCGTACAACTACATGAAAATACTTGTATTTTCCCGAACCCAGGAGGTCCTATCCTCGTAGTACTGGGAGAGGTGGGCAGGGACCCGTCCTTATCGGGATGATCGTGGGGTTATCTCCCCCTAGTTGGGAGAGGGTGTTGAGCCCGGAGGGCGGCGGGCACTTTGGCCTATGCCAGCCGACATATTCTGACTTTTTGTTCGAAGGTGGGGTGTTGGAGGGTGTGGTGCTGCATTTTCATATCCGTGGACGGTTTATTTTCCGAACTTGGTTTTTGGAATTTCGTAGTACGGGAGGAGCCAAAGGACGTGAAAATGAGAATTATGATCGAGACGGTGGTGGGGGGAGTGCGTAATTCTCCTCATAAGGTGGTTGTGACATCAAGCGACGAGGCGGTGAAGTCTATGGAGAGCATGACTCGTTGTGGTTGGATTGTCGTGAAGGTGGTCCGAGAAGGGGATGAAGATGGCAGCTAGCGATTTGAGGGAGGTTGATGAATTTCTCGTATTGGAGAAATTGAGTCGCCGTGCGGAGGAGTGTCGTCCTAAGTCTGCCCACGGTCAAGCGGCGGTGAGGATAGCTGTGCTTGCTGGTCAGCTTCCGGGCCTTCGTAGTCTTTTGGTGAGCATGTTCTTGGAATCGGTCTTTCCCACCACAGTGCACAAGGTGGTGGACGAGGAATATGTGAAGAGGTAGTTTACGTGGGGCGGCAGCCGTGGATCCAATGAAGTTTGGATCCATGGCTGCTGGAAAGGTCGACTAACTCAGTGATTGTGTGGTCGAAAGTTGGAGTTCTGTTTCAACGATTTTGAGGATACGAGTATCCTCGCGTCGGTGTGCGTCTGAGATTTTCAGTGTCCCCAACCTGAGGCGGTTTGGCTTCTTGGCTTACCGTCCCACTTGGACGCCCCGCGAACGTCGTCGATCTTGACCCTGCCATACGGGGTCACCCTTCTCGTGAAAGTGTCACCAAGGATGCGTTTTGTGTCAGGAGCGACGTAATCTTGCCCTCTGGTGGAATCGGCCACGGTTTGGCCTACGGGGCGAAGGGTGATGGTTTTGATGGTTGTTTTGGTGACTTCGAAGAAGTCGATATTCGTCTGGTCGTATCCCCAGACGGAGATGAGGATATCGCCAGCTTTGAATTCGTGGATGAAGAGTTTCCGTGCTTTCTTGCCTTTGGCTTTGTCGGCGAGGTGGCTTTTTCTAAGGACAGTGGTGAGATGAATCCGTACTTTACGGTCCCTTTCATTTTGGAACCTGTAGTTCCAGAGGGGTTTTTGCCTTTTCCCCTGGAAGGCGATGGCACGGGGTTGGCCTTTGTCGTTTTCCCATGACCAGATGGCAAGGTCGGTGCCTTCGGGGGTTGTAGGTTCGGTGTTGCGGAGGTTTTCGGGGAGGTAGAATTCTCTAGGTAGCATGCTCGTACTACGTTTTGGTGGGGTTGGGGGTTCGGAATTAAGTTGGGAGGAGGGATCGAACCTCCTTGTTGTTGGGGGCACCGGTCGGTGGGGATTGTGTTGGTTCACACGTAGCCTCCCATTGGGGGTTCGGGTAGGGGCATCCACCATTCGGGGTCCCGTTTTTCGTTGATTTCGTTTCGCCAGGCTCCTTTGTGCCACTGGACGGCGATAGGGTAGCATGTAGGGCCAATATTCGAGCAACAAGCAAGGAGGATACTGCCGTCCCTCGGTGCTGTGTCGATGGGCTTCCAATTCATGTTGCCTCTCAGGTTGGGAATTTCATCTTCCACGACGTAGGCCATCTCTGTACATTTCCAACGTCGCCTTTTGGGTCTCGGTCAAGTTGATTTGCTTCTGAACACTCCTAAGGGCATCCACTAGCCAACGGCTCCGATTCTTCATGTTGGGGAGAACCATCCCCGCTTCAACTTCATAGGCGGTGAGCATCATGTTCTTGTATCCGCCTTGGTTGAATTCAGCGATGAGGATTTTAGGGAGTCGTGCTTCAGGAGTGCTCGTACTACGTTTTGGCAGGGCTGTGAGTTCGGAATTAAAATGCAGCAACGCCTCCGGCTTTGGGGTTTAGCACGGAGGCGTTGGAACTCGGCACTGGGAGGAGGGATCGGACCTCCTTGTTGTTGGGGCACCAGCCCTCCCAGTCAGGATTCTTTGAGGATCTCTATGGCTTGAGCTTCTATGGAGTCATCTCCCCATTTTTCTGCCAATTGGGAGGCTGTGTCCATGTGGATGAGGGCGGTGGGGGTGTCCCCTTCTTCGTATGCTTCGATGGCGTTGTCCCAAGCTTCTTCGGCTTCTTGTGCGTCGTCCCATGCTTCCGCTTCGCGTTCCTCGTCGTGGTTTTCGCCACAATCAACGATACCTGCTGTACAGACGCATGTGGACCAGCAGCTTAGGGATTCATTTCTGAGAGTTATCAGGGTTGTTGTAGCGTTCATGCCCGTAGTACGGGTGACGGAGTTCAGAAGTTCGGAATTAATTTTGGTCTATACGAGGCTTCTCTTCTTGGTGCCTAGAGGGGCCAGCATAAATCGGGCCCGGTTCCCACCCACCTCTCCTCTTACTACGTCCAGATTTGGGTCGAAGTTCGGAAGAATCGGCCCCCTGACACTCAAAATCCGGATAGGTAAAACACGCATTCCCACCTTCGGCCCTCTTTTCCCCACGCTCTCACCACAATACCTCGGTAAACATAGGCCGGGGGGCATTTACCGACGAGGGTGGACACTCGACCCCGACATGGGGCTTTATTTTTTGCGATTGTCCCTATTGGGATGCTTTCGCCGAACTTTTGGGCCTTTGGGATCGTAGTACGTGGAGAGGTGGGCGGGGACCGGTCTTAAAGGGGGGAACCCCGACCCTCTTGGACGCCGCGTAATTTTGAGTCTACGAAGCTCGAAGGTCGGGGTTCCGTAGAATTACGAGGATACGGCCTTGTGGGAGGGTTGTCAAGGGCTTGAGAGGAGGTATTGGCGACGAGGTGGCCGCCAGTTTCATGTCACATTTTCTTGAACCTCTTTGGGGCAGTCCTGTAGTTGTCGGCTTCTCCGAGCACCACAGTTGGTTTCGGCTTCTTGGGCCTACCTATGTAGTTTGCGAGTAGTGCCAGGACACAGTCTATTAGTCGAACTACAGACGTTAGGGCATAGCCTACCAGAAGGACGAGTGCACAAAGCGACATTGCTCCAAAAAAGTCTTGGACCATGGTCAGTCGAACTCACCTTTCAATTCTAGGAGACGATCGGCGAAGTCTGCACACTGTTCGGCAAGAGCTATTGGTGTGAGGTCCTTTTTGCTGGCATTTTTGGCGTAGATCCGTACGGCTTCTTTCCAGAACTCGATGTTGCCCTGATCGGCCTCGATTTCGTCCTCTTCTGTTATCTCTTCGAGCACTTCTGCTTTCTCGATTTGGTCCGCATACGCCATTGAGGTTTCTTGATCTATGTCTTCCTCGGCTATTTTTGAGGCGACAAGGTCCTGGATCAAGTAGTGCTTCATTTGCAGGTTGCTTGTTTTGCAGCCATTTTCTAGCTCATCCTCTTCCTCCGGGGTCGGGAAGCACACTTTCGTATGTTCATTCAACGTCTCCCACGTCTCCCACAATTCTCCGTCACCTAGTACGACGATAGCCATTTCTTCTCCTTTATGGTTTCAAAAAGACGGTTCAGAAGCTACCTGTGTGGGCGTCTCCTACAGGTAGTCCCTCGGCGCTGAGTGGGACTCCTCAAACCGCCTTTTTGGAGCCACGAAGGCTATTTTGAGTTTACGTATTTCACCAATCTTTCGACTTCGTTGGACTGTTCGTGGTTGTACAGACGCGCACACACGCTGCGTACAGTGTCCGCAGTGTAGTTAGCTTTGATGTTGCTCAAGTAGGCCATTTGGAGAAAGGTCCAGGCGGAGTCGGCGTTTTTGAAGTTGATGTAGAGTTTGGTATTCATGTCCGTGCTACGATTGGTCGGGAGGAGAAGTTCGGAGAAAAATGAGTGTTGGAAACGGTTTCCAACACTACTTCTCAAACCCCTTGTTTTGCAGGCTTTCAAAAATAAGGCAAAAAGGGGTAGTTGTGCCGATCACGAGAACCCCTATTTTTGTAGGGGTTTGAGTGTCCAATTTCAGTGGAATCTTTCAATGAGGTTGTAAGGCTAGGAGTTTTCTTTCGAGTTCTTCGTTTTGGGCATCCCAGGCAGCGCGCCAGGCAGCCTTCTGGGCAGCATCCCTGGCAGCAACCTTGGCAACATCTTGGGCAGCAGCCTTAGCAGCAGCCCTATCAGCAGTCTTGGCAGCAGCCCTAGCCGCATCCCTGGCAGCGAGCCAGGCAACGTACCAGACAGCGAGCCTGGCTTCTTTTAGTTCCTCGTCAACGGTTTTTCCGTTGATTTTAGCCTCAAGGGCCCTCAAGCTTCTTGGGTCAGGGTTTTCAACCTCTTCTGGGGCTCTCTCAGTACACCAAATCGTAAATTCACGAAAGGACCTTGAAGCATCAGCCATCCAAAGAACTCTCCTTCTAGAGCACACTAATTTGTCTTCTCCGTGGATCACCTCCCCACTACACTCAACCCTACAAACCACAGACCCTGGGGCATATTTGAGGGCATCAAGAGGCATCACACTTGCATGAAGGCCTCTTTTGCAAAGCTCCAGAGGGCCTCGATGCCTCAAGATTTGTCCTTGGTGGACCTTGAGAGGTCTTTTCATTGAGGACGTTTTGATCGTTGAATCACTATAAATGAAGTGCCAGGCTTTGATCGGATTTGCCATGCTCATGTTACTAGTTCTCATGAGGTTCGGAAGAGGTTTTAGGTACCTGGTTTCAATGAGGTTGTAAGGCTAGGAGTCTTCTTTCGAGTTCTTCATTTTGATTTTCCCTGGCAGCGTGCCAAGCAGTGACCCAGGCAGTCTCCCGAGCAGTATGGTGGTATCTGATGGCATCATGAATAGCCTTGTTCCGGGCGCCACTCCCTAGGTTTCTTGGGTCAGAGTATTCGGCTTCTAGGTTCTCAAAAATACACCAGGTGGCGTACTCGCAGAGAACCCGAGAAGCATCTTCGATCCAAAGAACCCTTCTCCTGGAACAGACCAATTTGTCTTCCCCGTAGATCACCTCCCCACTACATTCTACCCTACAAACCACAGACCCTGGGGCATATTTGAGGGCATCAAGAGGTTTTATGCTTGCGTGAAGGCCTTTTTTGCAAAGTTCTAGAGGGCCTCGATGCCTCAAGATCTGTCCTCTATGGACCTTGAGGGGTCTTTTCATTGAAGGTGTTTGGATCGTTGAATCACTATAAATGAAGTGCCAGGCTTTGATTGGATTTGTCATTGTACTACGATTTCTCGTGTGGGTATGTTCGGAACAAATTGGGTACCTGGCTTCAATGAGGCCTCTCAGAGAGGTTGCAGAGCCAAGAGTCTTCTCTCAAGTTCTTCATTTTGACTTTCCCTGGCATCCTCATTGGCATCCTCATTGGCAGCCTCCCTGGCAGCACCCCTGGCAGCGTTCCCGGCAGCGCACCAGGCAGCGACCCAGGCAGCCTCCCAGGCAGCCTCCCAGGCAGCCTCCCAGGCAGCCTCCCAGGCAGCCTTTAACTCTTCATCAGTGGCTTTCCCATTGAGCCACAACTTTTTAACCTCGACAGCCTTTAGGCTTCTTGGGTCAGGGTTTCTGGCCTTTCCCAATGCTTCTTCAGCACACCAGATTGCAAATTCATGGAGAACCCGTGAAGCATCTTTGGCCCAAAGGACCTTCCTTCTAGAGCATACTAATTTGTCTTCCCCGTAGATCACCTCCCCACTACACTCGACCCTACAAACCACAGTTCCTGGGGCATACTTGAGGGCATCAAGAGATTTTATGCTTGCATGAAGGCCCTTGGCGCAAAGCTTCAGGGGACCTCGATGTCTCAAGATCTGCCCTTTGTGGACCTTGAGGGGCTTTTTCATTGAATCCGTGAGGATTGTGGAATCGTCACGGACGAAGTGCCAGGCTTTGATCGGACTTGTCATGTTCGTGTTACGATTCCTCGTGCGAGAAGGTTCGGAACAAATTGGGTACCTGGTTTAAATGAGGATGCAAGGCTAGGAGCCTTCTTTCGAGTTCTTCGTTTTGGGTTTCCCAGGCAGCGAACCGGGCAGCCCACCATGCAGCAGCCCAGGCAGCGTCCTTGGCAGCCTCACTGGCCGCGCGCCAGGCAGCGTGCCAGGCAGCCTTCTGGGCAGCATCCCTGGCACTGTCCCATGCAGCGCACCTGGCAGCGTGCCCGGCATCATCTAGTTCTTCATTAGTAGCCTCCCCATCGAGCCAAAGTTTTTTCACCTCGACGGCCCTCAAGCTTCTCGGGTCGGGATCTCCAATCTTTTCTAGGGCTCGTGAAGCGCACCAAATGGCAAATTCATGAAGGGGTCTTGAAGCATCTTTGGCCCAAAGAACCTTCCTCCTGGAACAGACCAGTTTGTCTTCCCCGTAGATCACATCACCACTACATTCTACCCTACAGATCATAGTTCCTGGAGCATATTCGAGAGCATCAAGAGGTTTTATGCTTGCGTGAAGACCCTTTCTGCAAAGTTCCAGAGGACCTCGATGCCTCAGAATTTGTCCTTGATGGACCTTGAGGGGTCTTTTCATTGAGGACGTTTTGATCGTTGAATCATCACGGATGAAGTGCCACGCTTTGATTGGATTTGTCATTGTGCTCATACTACGATTTCTCGTGTGGGTATGTTCGGAACAAATTGGGTACCTGGTCTCAATGAGGATGTAGAGCCAAGAGGCTTCTTTCGAGTTCCTTGTTTTGACTCTCCACGGTAACAGCGTACCCGGCAGCGACCCTGGCCGCGCGCCAGGCAGCACCCCAGGCAGCACCTCTGGCCTCCTCCTCGGCAGCGTGCCAGGCATACGGCCAGGCAGCGTTCCAGGCCGCATCCCGGGCAGCCTTTAGCTCCTCATCAGTGGCTTTCCCATCGAGCCAGAGCTTCTTAATCTCAATGGCTCTCAGGCTTCTCGGGTCAGGGTCCCTGACCTGCGATAAGATAGTTTCAGCACACCAGATTGCAAATTCATGGAGAACCTGTGACGCGTCAGCCATCCAAAGAACCGTCCTCCTGGAACAGACCAGTTTGTCGTCACCATGGATCACATCGCCGCTACACTCGACTCGACAAACCACAGATCCTGGAGCATATTCGAGAGCATCAAGAGGTTTTATGCTTGCATGAAGGCCTCTTTTGCAAAGCTCCAAAGGACCTCTATGCCTTAATGTTTGCCCTTTGTGGACCTTGAGGGGGCATTTCATTGAATCCGTGAGGATTGTGGAATCATTACGGATAAAATGCCACGCTTTGATCGGACTTGTCATTGTGCTCATACTACGTAACTGTGAGCTGGAGGTTCGGAAGTATTTCAAGAGTACTTGTCCCGCACCTTCTTCAGAAGCGATTGCAGTGCCAACGTGATGTTGTTTTCTGGCACACCTGTCTCCTGAACCTCTCGAAGAATTTCCAACCAAGGGGCGGGGAGAGGGTCCGGTTTCTCTTTGGGAGCTTCATCCGGCTCCGAAGCTAATGCTGGGCCGGTGGGCACTGGTTCTTCCGGCGCGTTCACAGGAGCAATCCCGAACTCCCCCTGGATGTCCTTGAGAGGATCCCCACTCGCCTCAGAAGCGAACTCGTCATCATCGTCGAAAATATCGTCGTCAGGGGGCGGGGGGAGGATGTCTTCGGGAGTGTTGGGCAAGTTCCCAACACTGGGAATTTCAGGGATGTTTTGCCCAACACTGTTGGGCAAGTTCCCAACACTGGGAATTTCAGGGATGTTTTGCCCAACACTGTTGGGCAAGTTCCCAACACTGGGAATTTCAGGGATGTTTTGCCCAACACTGTTGGGCAAGTTCCCAACACTCTTCTTTGATTTGTAGCTTTTGCCGTCAGAACCAACCCGAGGAGTGTTGGGAACTTGCCCAACACTCTCTCTGACTTTTTTGACAGTATGGTGGGACACTCCACACCGGCGAGCAACTTCACGGTCGGCGAACTTCGCTAGTTCTGGTTGTTCGAGTACCTTTTGGACGAGAGCCCTTTTGTCGGCGGGGGTCATGTTCTTTCCCCGATTGTACTTCGCGGCTTCTAGAAGTACATCTGCGACCGTACCTTCTTGGACTATGGCTTGAATCGTCTCATAGTCGGGGTTATCGGGATGCTTTTCCTGGAGCTTTAGACGGGCGAGGGTGCGATGCCATCCTTCGACGGGCCAGATAGACACCCCGTTTGTGATGACGCGAATATCGGGGAAGGAGTCGCCCTTCTCCATGGCTTTTGCGTAACGCTCTACAAGTCCCTCATCGACTTCTGCCCGAGCATGAAGAGTAAGATCTAGGGTGATATCACTGAGGCTAATTTTCTTAAACATGGTCCCACCATACACCGACAGAGCGGGTTAGGTAATTCTTTTGTTTGCGGGGGAGGATAGGTCCGCAGCGACGTTCAGAAATTCTTGGAAGGGCCGCCCACCGCCCTTTGGGTCGTGGTTACTGATGAAGTCCCCAGAGCATGGGCAACATCGGTCAGTGACGTGGGTTTGTCGCCCAACCTCGACGCTTAGGTGTCGGGGTTGTTTTTTGGCGAGAAGTGTTGAACAACCGAGACGAGAGCCTTCGACGGGAACACGGTTGACATGACGAGCAATCTGTTGCTGTTGAACCCGCAGACTTCACACCATCGTTTGAAAACGGGGTCGTCTAGGACAATCTCGCCCTTCGTGACCACTCTCGCGGCTAGATCGACTAGCTTCGTGATATCATCGATGGAGAGTTCCGTGAACAGCATCGTGGTTGGGTCGTATCTCACGCCCGTACTACGTATTTTTGGGACGGGAGTTCGGAACTTTCTTCGTCTTCGAGCCTTTGGTGGTCAGTGTCTTAGGCCTTGAGAGATTTGGGATTTGGAAGGCCTTCAAGCTCAAGGAGATAACATGTGATGTTCAAGTGCTCCCGGGCTCCTTTAAGCTCCGCTTTGAGGCCAAGGATCTCTGCTTCAAGGCGAGCGACCTTTGCTTCCAGGCCCTTGATGACCATTTTTTGGCTGACCTCACGAACCGTCGGTCGGTCCATCGAGGGGCTTCTTAACTGCGGGCATGTCGGGTCTCGGTCGGAGTTTTTCTTGCTCATGTTGTCTCCTATTTGACTCCATCTTTCACGTACCACGGGAGTGGTCGAATCCTCCCCCGTGGTACGCTCCGAGTTAGGAATTGTTCGGAATTTTTTCACTCAAAAAGCAGCCCGAAGTTGGGCGACGTTGAGGGACTTGTTTTTGCGAGCAAGTTTCTTAGCAATCTTGAGAAGTCGGGGAACTTCCTTCGCATCGTAGAGGCAAACTTCGTCCGCCACCATGAAGGCTATGTCCAAGGGGAGCTTACGGGTTCATGAGTAGTTAGTGAGAACTTACCCAAACTTTTCTGTTTCTGTTTTAGTTTGAGGTTAACCGGTGTAAACCTAAGACAATGAGGTTGATTCGATCCACCAAAGTCTCCTTGAAAGAGACAAATCCAAGGAAGTTGAAAATCCTGGAAGAAGTATTCCAGGAATACGGTCGGATTGTAAACCTCTTCATCGAACTATTCTGGGAAAATCCCGTCAAAAAGTCAAAGCTTCTAAAGCCAATCGTCGACTCGGTTCTCCCTACTTGGCTTTCCGCTCGGCTTCGAAAGGTTGCCGCCCGGGAAGCCCTTGATGTGATCAAGGCAGCCAAGGAATCAGCAAAATCCCTTGGGAGAACTCCGAAAAAGCCAACTCACAGAGGGAGTCGAATGTGCCTTTCTAGTACCATCGCTTCCCTTGACTTGGCTGGAAAAGCCACATCCTATGATCGCTGGCTCCACCTTCATTCCATCGGGCATCATCCCGAATTTGGAAGAGTTATCCTAGATCTCCCGATCAAATTACACAAGCATTACAATGAGTTAGCTTCTATTGGAAGACGACAAGAATCCTACATTCTAACCTCCCGTTACGTTCAGCTCAGCTTCGAAATCGTCACCGAGGAAAAGCTCCCTTCTGACCGATGTATCGGAATCGATAGTGGAATCAAGGCTTTAGCTTCGACTTCTACTCGACATCAATTCGGGAAAGACATAGAAAAAGGGATTGAGCGGATAAAACGTTGTAAACACGGTTCAAAGGGGCAAAAGAGGGCTAGAAGGGCTCTTCGCCAGAGGATGAATGAGGTGGTGAAGGAACTCTTTGGCACCTTAAATCCCACTTTGATCGTGGTCGAAAAGCTTCGTTCCTTGAATAAAAGGACAAGAGTCAAACGCCGCTTGACTCGAAATATGCGGCGCTCTATCGGTAGCTGGACCTATCGTTATTGGTTGGAAAGACTAGAAAGAGAGTGTGAAATGAGACGTTCTCGTTTTCGCTCGGTCAATCCATACAAAACTAGTCAACGATGTTCAGTCTGTGGTCATATCGATAGGAGAAATCGGCGAGGAGAGGTATTCAAATGTCAGAGTTGTGGTCACACTGACAATGCGGACACTAACGCCGCTTTGAATATCTTGGATCGATTTCTTACCGGACCTTACGGTGCCGGTTGCAAACCTTTAACCTTGGTTGGAGCTACATGAGTAGCTTTGAACAAGTTTGCAGGAACGGTTCCTTGCCAGTAGATTCCGAAACCTCCCGTGACAATCCCGTCACTCCAAACGCAGAAGGTTTTCTCATCGAAAGTTCTGCGGGTGGCGATGACGGTGGGCTTGTTCTCGGTGGTGTTCATACCCGTGCTACGATTGGTCGGGAAGAGAAGTTCGGAGAAAAATGAGTGTTGGAAACGTTTCCAACACTCATTCTCAAACCCCTTGTTTTGCAGGCTTTCAAAAATAAGGCAAAAGAGGGTAGTTGTGTCGATCCCGAGAACCCCTATTTTTGTAGGGGGTTTGAGCGTCCAATCTCAGTAGAATCTTTCAATGAGGATGTAAGGCTAGGAGTTTTCTTTCGAGTTCTCTATTTTGGCTCTCCCTGGTAACCTTCATGGCACTGTCCCAGGTAGCGTACCAGGCAGCATCCCTGGCGGCGGTCCAGGCAGCCTCCTTGGCAGCACACCAGGCAGCCTCCCAGGCATCGTACCAGGCAGCATTCCTGGCAGCCTCCTGGGCAGCCTCTAGTTCTTCATTAGTGGCCTTCCCATCGATCCACAACTTTTTGATCTCGATGGCCCTCAAACTTTTCGGGTCAGGGTTCCCGGCCTTTCTCAACGCTTCTTCAGCACACCAAATAGCAAATTCATGGAGAACCCTTGAAGCATCTTTGACCCAAAGAACTCTCCTCCTGGAACACACCAGTTTATCGTCACCGTGGATCATATCGCCGCTACATTCAACCCTACAAACCACAGGCCCTGGGGCATATTTAAGGGCATCAAGAGGTGTTATGCTTGCATGAAGTCCTTTTTCGCAAAGCTTCAAAGGGCCTCGATGTCTCAAGATCTGTCCTTTGTGGACCTTGAGGGGTCTTTTCATTGAATCCGTGAGGATTGTGGAATCATCACGGATGAAGTGCCACGCTTGGATCGGACTTGTCATGTTCGTGTTACGATTCCTCGTGTGGACATGTTCGGAACAAATTGGGTACCTGGTTTCAATGAGGTTGTAGAGCCAAGAGGCTTCTCTCAAGTTCTTCGTTTTGACTTTCCCTAGTAGCCGCGTTCCTGGCAGCACCCCAGATAACGTGCCTGGCCGCGTCCCAGGCCGCGTTCCTGGCAGCGTACCTGGCGTCGTCCCAGGCCGCGTTCCTGGCAGCGTACCTGGCGGCCTCTTTGGTAGCGTTCCAGGCCGCGTTCTCGGGAGGTTGCCTGGCAACCTCACTGGCCGCGTTCCAGGCAGCCTCCCAGGCAGCCTTTAACTCTTCATCAGTGGCTTTCCCATTGAGCCACAACTTTTTAACCTCGACAGCCTTTAGGCTTCTTGGGTCAGGGTTTCTGACCTTTCCCAATGCTTCTTCAGCACACCAGATCGCAAATTCATGGAGAACCCGTGAAGCATCGACCATCCAAAGAACCTTCCTCCTGGAACAGACCAGTTTGCCGTCACCATGGATCACACCGCCGCTACACTCGACCCTGCAAGCCACAGACCCTGGAGCATATTCGAGGGCATCAAGAGGCCTCACACTTGCATGAAGTCCTTTTTTGCAAAGCTTCAGAGGGCCTCGATGCCTCAATGTTTGCCCTTGGTGGACCTTGAGGGGTCTTTTCATTGAATCCGTGAGAATTGTGGAATCATCACGGATGAAGTGCCAGGCTTGGATCGGTTTCATAGTTCTACTTCTAGTTGACGTCGTTGTCTTCGACTCGCCCAGGAATCCATTCGTAGTTGCCCTTTCGGAGGGCTTGTTTGTTGTTGTGGCGTTCGCGGCGGCGGGCCGCTGTCTTAAGCCCTCGGAGAGTGGTTGCCCCGTCAGTGGTGCGGCGGGTAGCCCTTCGGGCAGCTCGGGTTGTGGTCATTTTTGCGATGTTCATACTACGTTCCTCATGAAAAGGAGTTCGGAAAAATCAGTGACACCGGGTACTTTTAGTCGTAGTGTCCTCACTACATATCGAATTCATCAAAGGCACAAGAGCCACAGTAGCCTCCCATTGCCCGATGGTGGGGAGCATTCACGAGCGGTCCACCACATCCACGACAGCGACCAGAAAAACTCGGCTCGTGACGACGAGAAGCCACCGAAACCCCCTTCTCCGCCAGGCATGTCCCGTCTTTTCCCGTCCAAAGAACTCTCCCTACCGTAAGGGTGAGGGTCTGACCACTCTTTTTGGTCACTGTGACTGTGTCACCCTCTGCCAAATTCTTCCCTCTGAGGCCCCAGCCACCGTTTCGTAGTTTCGTAAACGTTGTCATACCCCTACTACGCCCCCTGCTCGCAAGAGTTCGGAAAAATAACCCGAAAGTGTGTCTCATTCGTTGGCAGAATCCCAAAACCACCGGATTTCAACAAGTTATGAACCAAATTGAAAGTAATTGTCAATTCGACCTCCTGTAATAAAGAAAGAGCGGTGGTGACTTTTCCGAACCTTTTCTCATGGGAGACGTAGTACGGGCATGAACACCGAAAAGAAAAAGCCTTCCGATAAAAAACCCTCCCCCGATAAACTCATCTCCGAAGACTTCGTTTTCGACGTCTCCAACCTGTCCCTAGAGGACCTCCAAAACCTCGCCGCTATGACAGCAGGAGAATAACATGAGCACCTACACTGTATGGCAATATCCTAGCCCCGACATCCGTCGCTACTTCGAAATCTTGAACGATCCCGATGTCAAAGACATTGAAGATCTAGACAAAATGGCGTCCCTCGTTGTCATGCGGGAGGGGTGCTACGGTACTCCCACGTCCATGTCTGGTTGGGAGCCACAAGCAAGATTTTTGCTCCAAGACGGCGTCCTAACGCCCCACCCGGTTGGAAAATAACCCGCATAGGGACACCAAAAAACAAAAAACACCTTCTCACCCACCAAAACCCACCTATATGCACAAAAACCCTACACGTAGAGGGCTTTCGTGCATTTCACCTTCCTTCTCCGACTCGGTTCCCGCCTAGGGGCTCGTGTAGGTCCGACTATCCTTATATGGGTCCCTCCCACCACACCCAATACTACGTCCCGACGGCCCTTGGAGTTCGGGAAAATCTTTTTGAACTTTCTTCCGAACTCTGGACCCCGGCCGACCGTAGTACGGGTGTGAATACGACAATCGAAAGCCTCACGGCCGACATCAACTTTTTCAGCTCCAAGGAATACCACGAGCTGGTTCTCACAGGAAGAGTGACCTACCCCGAAGTTTCGTGGGATTGTACGGTGAGGAATCTGAAGAACGCCATCCGGGAGCGAGCTAACTCAGATAATGCCCAATGGCTGCAATATAAGGGCCATTGGGACGGCCCCGAATGGGTCCTCGTCAAGGTGACCCGTCGGGTCAAGACGAAGATGGGCGTGGCCTTTGAGAAGGGCGAGATTGCCCTGGCCCGTAAAACCCCCCAGGAGCCCGATTCAGCGAATCTGTCCCCTGCAACCCGTGCGGAAATCAACAAGCCCTCTTGGACGGTATATAGCGTCAGGAACCGTGTCGACACAAAGGTGTCCATCCGTACCTGCAAGGAGCTGTGACGGTACCATTGAAGTCTGACAACATACCGAAAATGACTGACATATAACGAGAAAAGATCTAACGATGAGAAATCCTTGCCAAGAAATTCAACTGGGAGTGAACTTTGATGTCCGACACCGAGCGGCTAAAGCCCTAGGATGGTCCATCAAGGACACCAGAGGCCTGTCCCTGGCGAGCTTACGCGAACTAATTCGCGACAAGGACCCAGAACTTGCAGAGGAGATGTCCTGTATCATCCGGAACGGGACCCACATTTCCTACTAAATAGGCCGCAACCAATGAACGTTGAGCAAATAGAAGACATGTTCGGAGAGCCCCTCGACGCCCTCCAAGGACGTAAGGTGTCTGTCGAAGCAGGCAACACCTTTTACACAACAGAGCTTGTAGGGTTCACCTTCGATACCCGCCTGCAACTATCTGCATGTGTGCGAGACTCTGCCGATACATGGCACCTCCTCCAAGTACATCCATCCAAAATAAAGCTTGTGTAGGACAGGAACACCATGAAGTGGACAAATGGAAATGGCAGGATGGTACACCTACGCCAAAGAAGGACAGAACGGTAGCCTTGCCGCCGTTGTCCTCGAACTGATCAAAGGCAAGACTATGTGGTGTGCCCACATTCACGAGGGCATGCCACCAGGGGATGCCCAGTTCAGGAAGCTCAAAGACGCAAAGGCGTGGGTTGAGCAGAAGTGCCCCTCTAAGGGCTCCTAACCCACCCTACCTCCTAGGCCCCTTCTAAGAACAAAAAGGGCTAGAAGGCCCCCTAGGGTCCTCCAGAGGGCGAATTCTGAATTGGTCGATGGTGGGTCCCACCCACCTCACCCAGTACTACGTTCTCGCCCTGCTCGAAGTTCGGGGAAAATCTTTTCGAACTTTCTTCCGAACTCTTCTCGCTCACACGGCCCAATCATGTGGTCCTGGAACGGAAAGGACTACTTTTGTGGGTAAATGGGGCACCTAGAGGGGCCCTGTGGGTTGAGCAGAAGTACTTCTCTAAGGGTCCCTAACCCGCCCTGCCCTCTAGGGACCACACAAGGACAGAAAATAACAGGAAGGGCCCTCAGGGCCTCACAGAGGGTGGCAAGGACTCGGCACCCTAATCACTCCCCGGTTAAGAGCCAGCGAAGGTTTCGGAATTCCGCCTCTGCTGCCGTACCTCGCAACTCACCAGCGTCAAGTCGACGAAACGCTTCCTCACGACTCACACCAAGGATGGCTAGCGCCTGGCGATCAGCCAGTGCTTCTATCTCGTGTTGAGTGTGCTCAACTACCACAGGGTCTTTGGTGCTTCGCATGTGCATATCATGTGCTCGGCAAGCCGACAGGTCAAGAGACCGAGCCCCGCCCACCACACCCAGTACTACGAGGATAGGACCATGGAGGTTCGGGGGATCTTTTTTCCGAACTCTACTCGCTCACGCTCGTAGTACTGGCATGACTACCAAGAAGCTCAACCATCACGGTGTAAACGTTGACATGGCCCACTCAGATACCCGCTGTGTCCGCTACACTCACCCCATCATAGGGGAGAGCCTGTCGACCACCCAAGTGTGGTCATGGGAGGGCGGGGACGCCATCGTCGTCGTAACAGGGAGAGGTGACGCGTGGACGGTCATCCGTCACGAAGACCTGATCACAGCTGTCCCTGCGTCCCTACACGACGCCATGCGGGCGGTGGGTGTGGACCCAGAGGAGTATCAGGTTGTGTAGGCTGGTGTGCCCAAACCGCTTCATTAAATTTTAAAAAATTGTATGGAGGGGTGGGGGGCGTATCTAGCCTACGTATGCCACTCTATGGTTAAAACCCCGATTTTTCAAAATTTGGTATGGTGGAAATTTTTGGGCAAAAAACACCCCTCGCCTCACCCTACCCTTGAGGTGCCGTTGCCATTTGGAGCACCCGCCCTGCCCGTCTTCGCCTTGCCTCTCCCGATTTTTCAAAATTTGGTATGGTGGAAATTTTTGGGCAAAAAACACCCCTCGCCCTGCCCTCGCCACCACCTTACCATCGCCTTGCCATTGGGGTGCCATTTGGAGCCTTCTCCCTACCGGTCCTTGCCGTGTCCTCCCTATCCTTTTGTCTCCTCGGTCTCCTCGTAAGGAGCCATCATTGAGTTTTCCGGCTCCCGTGGGTGTGGCGGCCAGGCCACCTACCTTGCCTGTCTCCTCGTAAGGAGCCATCATTGAGTCTTCCGGCTAAAACCGATAGTGTATGTCAACGCTCACTCTCACGTCTCCTCGTAAGGAGCCATCATTGAGTCTTCCTGCGCGTATCCTTCGGCCAGGACCATGCCTAGCCAGAGAGTCTCCTCGTAAGGAGCCATCATTGAGTCTTCCAGCACTTATGCCCCGCCCATAGCATGCGAAACGGTCTCCTCGTAAGGAGCCATCATTGAGTCTTCCAGCCCGTAGAGCAACACCGAGTTGACCGACATGTAGTCCGGTCTCCTCGTAAGGAGCCATCATTGAGTCTTCCGGCTCCATTCGAGCCAGTCCAGTTCGTCTCTTATTCGTTCGTCTCCTCGTAAGAAGCCATCATTGTCTTCCAGCTGCGGTTCCTCTCGGTAACCAAACCCCTTGTCCACTGGTCTCCTCGTAAGGAGCCATCATTGAGTCTTCCAGCCGACGGCGAACACGTTCCTCCGCCTCAACACTTCGGGAGTCTCCTCGTAAGGAGCCATCATTGAGTCTTCCAGCGTACAAAAAGATGGTTTGAAGTAAGCAAGATTTGCAAGTCTCCTCGTAAGGAGCCATCATTGAGTCTTCCAGCTGGCCTCGGAATAAGTTCATGTTCCTGTAGGCTTATACACCGGATTGCGAACGGTCTCGTCATCTTTCTCAAAAAAGGCTATAATATCCTCAACTTCTTGGGTAGTCGGGGGCACATTAACTGTCTCTTTCCCCTTATTTTTCCCTTTGATTTGTTTTTTGCGAGTGGTTCCCGTCTTTTTCTGGCCACTGGGTTTCTTGCTATCAGGGTTTGTGATGCCTTTGCCTAGGACGGCTACGAGAGCGAGGTTCCACGTAGCCACTTCGCTGTCTGCGTGGAACAGTGCTTCACATTTGAGGCATTTGAAATGGTCGCCGTTACGGTTACTCTTGTGGATGAAGCCGCACGCGGGGCATCTTTGGCTTGTCCAGTAGGGTGCTAGCCCGAGGACGTATTTTCCCTTGTCGTGTGCTCGATTTTGTATAGCCTTTTTCAGGGTATCGATCACCCATCGATTTTCAAATTTTTGCCGAAAGAACCCCTGCCAAGTTTCTTGGAACTTACCTTTCCCTCTCTTCGGGGGTAGGCTTAGATCCTCAATACCTACGACCACTGTATCGCACAGAGTGAGTCTTTTGGCTTCTTTTTCGATCCAGTTGGCGATTTCCCTACACAGTTGGTTGACGCGTTTGGCTAATTTGGGGAATTTCTCGTGTCCTGTGTATATCTCCCATTTAGCTTTTTCGAAGGCTTTTCGAGCATCTTCGGGCATTTTCGGTCGTATTTCTGGCAGGCGAGATATACTAGCATCGGTCCTTTTGGTGGGCTTGCGAGGTTTTTTGCTTTTACTGTCCTTCTTGAGAGGGCGAGTGAAGAAGACTTTGGAGGGGTCGCCGCCGCGTTCTAGGTATAGGTTGGCGATGTAGTGTGTGTTAGAGGTCATATCATCCCAGGGCAGGTCTGGGTCGTGTGTCCCGAAGAAGTGCTTTAGGACGAGGTTTTTCGCCTTTTCTGGGGTGAGTGCTTCGTATTGCTGTACTTGTTCTTGGTGTTCTGGGCAGAGGGAGGTGAATGCTTCGTCCCTGACCTCTTGCCGGAAGGCGTCATAGGCGTCTCGATACCTTTTGAGTTCGTTGAGGTAGCGGTCTGGCAGCAAGCGACGGCTTACGGGTTGGATGTCTTTTTCTGAGAGTTCCTCTTTTCTGGACAGGCGAGAGATCATAATTGCCGCGGGGTTTCGTTGTCCGAGGTCGACGGTGACGAGAGCGATCGTGTTATTCTCGCTTGTCAGGGACGTCAGGAGTGTCCTTGTCTCTCCTTTGGTGTAAATTTTGCGTGCGTGCAGGGCGCCTTCGGACCTGAGCTTGTAGCAGAAGGTGAATTCGCCGGTCCTGGTGTTGAGGACGGGGCATCCGGTGAAGGTATCGAGGAGGTCTTTGGCGGAGATTTGGCCTGGGGTGGCGGCTTCCCTCATGTACACGCTGCGTAGGAGGCCTCTCATATCGAACAGGACCCAGTCCTTGCCAATTTGGAGGACGGCTAGGATAGAGGCCAGGGCTTTAGTCTTTGGAGGGGTGCGGCGATAGAGCCGTACCCTTCCTTTCTTTTTGAGATTTTTCCTTTGGTGTTCGGGAACGTACCCTGGTTGACCTTTAGGGATATCGAGGCGACTAGGGCCTTTTTCGATAATGTCGTCGGGTTTACGTGAGTAGCCTTCGTATTGCTTTGGCAGGATAACGTCACCGGGGTTATCTGGATCGAACACGAAGGGGGTTACCGCCTGGTAGCCATAGATATTGGGGTTGATGCCAGGGGGTTGGGCTAGGAGGCCATTTTCGTTGAAGGCCGAGTCTGGTTTGAATTCTAGGATTTCAAGACCTTCTTCGATCTTCAGTTGGTTCTTTTTTGACAGTTTTTTCAGTCTCTTTTTGTTCCTGTTCTCGACCTTTTTGATCACCCCGCTATACCTGGAGAACGCGTGGCTCAGGATGGTGTTGAGACCTTGGGCGCCGATCCCTTGATCTGAGATATTATTGGTTTTGAACCAGAAGTCGCGAGACTTGGAGCTTATGTCTCCACTGAAGAGGGCTTCCTTGGAGGCATTGAACTCTTCTTCTGTGTAGGCGAAGACGCGTTCTTGGACGGCTTGGGATACTTGGTATATGGGCCATTGGTCGAAGGGTCTACTTTGTGCGACGATGGTTGTCTTGGCGGGGGGCTTGAAGTTTGGGGGGTCCTCTTCGTCTTTGCCCATGAGGAAGTCGATGGCGGCTTCTTCGCCATCTTTCTCGTAGATTTTCCCCGCCTTCGTCAGGACGTCTTTCCCAAAACAGAGTCCTTCGAAGTGCTCTTCTCTGATCCTTCGGATGTTGTTCGGTTTTTTCATGTCAGGGTTGTACACCGAAGGGGGCGAGGCTCTAGGTTGCTTTCAGTCTCTTTTTACCTCGTCCGAAGGCATGTCCATTGGTTTGGCGAGTTCTCTTTCTTCGATCAACACCCACACACCATCTTGGAGATGAGGTAGTGGGAGACTGGTATTTGGTGCAACACGTAATGAGACGTAGAAACCAAGCTCTTTGGTGTACATGACACCGATGCCTCGGAACCAATCCTCGTGACCATACTTAGCTTCAAGATTCTCGGCCACTTTTTCAACTTTGTCCATGTTGTCCTCGGGGTTGACGCAGGGCAGGGCCTTCACGGTAGTCGTCTTCTGGCAGCAGTATGTTGGTGAGCATTATATCGGCCCTCCTCCACATGTTTCTCCAGTGTGCGGCATCTTGCCTGTAGTAGTTGACCAGACGTCTCGACATACCGGCTCCTATCAACCACCCAAGAGCAATTCCTCCGACACCTGCCACATATATACCCCAGTCTGGCATTTTTACCTACATTTCTTCTTGCTGGTTACCGTTTGCTCGGGAAAATCAATCAAACTGAGAGCGTTTGCCGTAGCCTTGACCATCACCCAGCCCCACATGGCCCTGACCGTCGGGGCCATGTGGGGCTGGGTGAGCAGTATCCCAGTCGATTTCCGTAGCTGCTTGCTGAACCTCGTACTGCGTATTGTAATCTCCCCAGTCGATGTCGCGAGCAATTCTTTTCGAAGTCCGAGACGATTGTATCTGAATTTATAGGCTCAAGGGCTTCAGGCTTGTGAATTTTCACATACCACCTCCGGTGGTTGAGGTATCTGAGGAGTTTTACCTTTTGAATCTACGTAGTAGCGGTTCGACTTTATGAGGAGCCGTCTTCTCCAGGTACACCTCAAATCGGGTAACGAAGTCATCAAAGTGTGCTAATTTCGATCGATCTGCGTTCAGGATTGTCAGAATCCCCACGGACAGGGTTCGAGGGAGTCTTGTTGGGTCGGCTTTTTCCAGAACGGTGTCGCAAAATTCGACCGTGGGAGGTTCAGGGTCGATGAAGTCAAGTGTGTCGAACACCCACGTCAGCACCTTTCGGTAGCCCAGCACCTCTGTTTGGTCGGGAGCTAAGCTCACCAGGGTAGTGCCGGTGAAGCACGTAGTGCATTTGTGCAAATATCTTTTCTACAAGTACTTCCACGTTGTCTGGATGGGTGCCCATGCAGGTCGCTACAGTGCGTTTGACGTCAGGAGGTGTTGTTTCTTGAGAGGGTGAGCAACTTGTCTTCCACTTCAAATGCACCTGCGAGTGCCCCAACCCAAGCCAGAGTCACTGTGGTTGTCTCTAGGTTCTCAATCCACGTGATGTAGTAGTTTCCGTACTCAGTGTCGTACTCGTACCCACAATCCGTCCAGTATTTTACACCGCGTGGTGCTTCGAACCGTACTGTAAATTCCTGGCCTGGTGCGATGCCGTGTTCGATCAGCCACCGAGTCCAGTCATCGGTACCGAAGAAGTCGGCCAGCTCTTGATCCTCCCAGTGCCACCAATCGACGTCCTTTGGCTCTACGTCGATTGGCTCCGGACCGTCCTCTAGGCTCAACACAACGAAGGTGGCGTACACGTGTGTGCAGTAGCGACGTTGTGGGGAAGACCTCTGGTCCCACTCGATCAGCATCATCAATCACCGTTCATCTTTCGGCCCAAGTGGTATATATGCCCAATAATTTGGAGCTGCGACAGACAATCCGCCTGGGTAGTCTCGCCACCCGGTACAGTGGGCGTGTACAACACCGAGGTAATAAGCGAGGCGTGTTTCGGAGGGCCAGGATACGAGGACAGTCCTGTACTTTTCAGGCAGTACTTCACTCGTCTTGTTCCAAAACTTGTAGTTCTCAGCTTCCTTTATGAGCTTCAAGAGGCCACAATCTTCTTTGTGTTCGGGTATAGAGTTGTCTCCGTTGGTGGCCCCGCAGTGGACACACGAGACAACCTCGGCATCACTAAAGTCCCAGGCACGTTCCTCGGCCAGTTCGATGAAGTCAGACAAAACGTCGGCGACGTCCCTCATGTGTTCCTCTCGTTTGGCGGGTCCGAGCACGCCGTATCAAACAGGGTTTTCGAAGATATAAGATTACACCGGAGGTCCTATTTTTGTGCCAGGTTTTCGAATGTCTTGTAGGATCGACAGAAGACACGACCCGCTGCCTGGGCTTTGGTGGTTGGTGTGGTCACAAAGGCTACACAGCCACCAGGCAGTATCCGGAACCATAGGCGAAGTCTGTCATGCCGAGTTGAGAACGGTTTTATCATTTTTCAAAGGGGAGATCCCATGGAGCCCGTACAAATATAGCCTGGTCGGAAGTTGTGTCGAAGCCAGGTTCCAAGATCACCATGACTGTCTACCACCTCACAGCTGAGGCTGCGAAGCAGCTGGAGATTCATGGAGAGATCCCACCTGTGCTCACAGACCCAAATACCGACTGATCACTTTGCCAACCTTCTGTGTCTCCAGGTCTGATTCCATTTTTTCCAGTTCATCGTAGTACCTGGGGGACTCCGCAAGATGATCTAGTACTATTTTCTCAGCGATTCTAGGATCCCTTGTATGTTCGAGTTCAACTTTGATACCTTTGTCGAGGACTTCTTTGGGGAAGTCCTTGCTAGTTATTCCTTTTTCTTCTGCTCTGCCTCCTGGGTTGACCTTCGCCTTTTCGTTTAAAGCCCACATGGACGCAAAGGCGTAGATTTCGCTTTCAAGGTCGTGTGCCTCCAAACCGAGTTCTTGGGCCAGATTGTGGATTTTGGAGTCGTCAATGGGCTCACCTTTGGCAGAAGCCAGGAGGTCGATGACTTGCTTACGGGCATCAGGGGCTAGTTTGGAAGTTCGGTTCATGCTTAACGTGAAAGACAAAAGACTTGTGAACCTCTCCTTGGTAAACTACCGGATGTTCTGGTTTCGGCAACACGACCAGACACTTGAACGACAGATCTGATTGTTTGGGGACAACAGGGCGATCGTTTTCAGATGTCGACGACTCTGCTCACTCAGAGCAGGCCGGGAAGCCGGCACTACCACAACCACTGAGTTTATCCAGCGCTTCCTTTTCGAAAGCTTTGTCATCTTCGATGGACGAATCGTCGGACAAGTCCCAATCGAGATCGCGGACAACTTTGCCAAGGACTTGAGCCAGGTCAACCAGTCGGGCAGCTAGGTCGGGAAACCGCTTTCGAATGTCAGGATCGTGCCCCACATCGTACAAACACGACTCCATCTGGTATTGGCTGTAGTCCCATCTTCCGCCGGACATATCACGCTCCTATTGTACAGGTAAAGGTATCCACCAGTCCTCTGGTGATTTGTAATCTGTGGTTACAATCTCACTCCTAGGATTTCGAGGTCTTCGGGCGACAGTTGGCGTAAAAGCTCCTCCCGTCGTTTCGCTCTTGGATCGTCCGAAATTCTGTAAAATTTGCCCAAAAGGTTTCGATCAACGGCCCAGGCTTTGTTGTTTTCGTCTTCAATAACAACACCATTGATCGGCTCTACTGGGCAATCCGAACCCATTACGTACTTTCCTCTACCTAAATCTTTAGCCAGGGCCATTGTTTCAGCGTACGCCAACCGAACATCCATGCCCCGCCCTTCTGTCAGGTCTGTGTTCGTGAGTACGACATAGACAGTCTGGATCTTGACTCGAAATAGGCTGGTGTCTTTACTCATACCAATTTTCCTTCAACCAGCACCTTTTGGGTATTTTCACGATAGTGCTACGGATTCTGTAGCAGGAAGTTCGGAACTTTCTCAGTCGATGAAACCATCCCTTACGAGACCACGAAGAACGAGCTTAAGGCTCTCTTTTGTGAACGGGTACTTTCGACGTACCCCGTCCTTAATGAGTCTCTTGGAGAGACCGTCTAGGCTGACACAGGCCTGCCTGTCGATCAGACCGACAATGATTTCTTCGAACCCGATGCTATCGATGACGGGGTCATTTTTACGAGCGACGTATGTTGGTAAACGTGCCATGTCTAGATCGTACACCAGTTTGATGAGAAAAATGACATTTTGTTGAAGTATTTACAGAGACGCTATCTGAGCCAGCATCTCCGTATAGATCGAGACAGCTTTCTCGGCCTTATTTTTGGCTTCCTCGATGCTTCGAGCCACTCCTTCGAACTCGGCGGAGTGTTCGCCTGTATATAGGACGGCCCATCCATACGAGCCGCCGCCCACCGATTCCCATACTATGAGGTGACACGGTCCATCGTGCCTATGTATTTCCTTCCTTGAGTGGTGGTGCCATTTTCCTGGCCGGCAGCAGGTGGATTCCAGGGAGTACATTTTCAGTTTACTCTTGGGGTTGTTATTGAGTTTTCCGGAGCAGCAAAGGCTTATGTTGAGCCTGAGGCTTCTCAGAATACGTTTTTCGCAGCTTCGGCGTACACTTGAAGGGTTGTCGGGTCGAATAGACAGAACTGGACTTTCTTCAGATGGGTGCCCAGGTTGTCGCGAACGGTTTGCAGTGCGATAGGGGCAGCCTCCTCGACAGGGTAGCCGTATATGCCCGTGCTGATGCTTGGAAAGGAGACGGAAGGAATCTTCATACCTTCGCATAAAGACATGGCTTGTTTGTAACAGCTTGCGAGCTTGTCCGCCGCTAGATGGCGGCCGGCCTGTGTGTAGATGGGCCCGACACAGTGGATGACATACTCCGCCTGAAGATCAAACCCTGGGGTTACCGCGGCTTGGCCCGTTGGCAACAGTTCGCCCGTCAAACGTTTCTTTACACGCATACATGCTTTGAGGAGAGATGGACCCGCAGCCCGATGGATGGCCCCGTCCACACCACCTCCACCGAGCAGGACAGTGTTAGCAGCGTTCACAATAGCGACAGTGTTTTGTAGAGTAATGTCGCCTTGGAATACGAGGAACTCACATTGCTTATAGGTCCACGATTTTGTCATCATTTTCTCCTGAGGTGAAACCATCGTCTGGGGTTTAGAATAATTTTTCCGGGTCTAGACAGGTCAGAGGTTATTCGAGTGTTTCGATCAGCCGCAATCTTTTCAGGTCGGCACACTCGAATTCTTCCTTCCATGTGGCATTTGACAGGGTCCTTTTTTACATACTTCTTCTTGACGGGGACATCGACCACGATCACGATGGTGTCGAGGACGATTACCTTCGGAGGCTTCGCTTGGGCCGTAGAGATGGCTGACAAGGCACCGAGAAGGATTCCTACGAGAATTTGTTTTGTCATTGCTGTGTCTCCGTGTTCACTGATTCCTCTTCTCAGCACCTGACCTCGATCTTTTCCCAGTTGAGGCTAAGAAGGGAGTCTTCTACCGCAAGTAGCTTCACCTTATAGAGTTGGCTGTCGCCTACTTGTAGCACCATGAACTAGGTATACACCATTAACATACTCGCCTCAAACACCAGTGGAGCCGAAACCACCTTCCCCGCGATCACTTGAATCAAGGTCCCGGACGACTCCAAAAGTAGCCCGGGTGACTGGAGCAACGACTATCTGTGCGATACGGTTTCCTGGGTAGACAGTGAATTCTTCTTGCCCAAGGTTGACCAGCAACACTTTGATTTCCCCTCGATAATCGCTGTCGACGGTTCCAGGGGTATTTAGGACAGTCACTCCGTGCTTGAGGGCCAGGCCAGACCGTGGCCGAATTTGTATCTCATATCCCGGAGGGATGGACATAACTAAACCTGACGGAAAGAGTCTCCGTTCTCCTGGACACAATGTCACAGGATTTTCAATAGCAGCCATCAGGTCAGCTCCTGCGGCACCCTTCGTCTTGTATGAAGGCAAAGGTACTGGGACATCGCCGACTTTTTGAACGTAGATCAACATTTTTCTTTCCTCGACTCGGCCTCGAAAATGGCCTCTAGAAGGGGCTCAACGTTGTCATTGAGCCATTGGGACCAATCGGATCCGTAAGCCGGATGGTCGGCTTGTTGGATAGCTTCACGAAGGGGTGCGGCATAGCCTTCATCTGCGACGTCCGTGCGGTTATTCCAGATCCAAGTATCGATGTTGGTGGCTGTATTCATGATGATGTCGCCCATCTCATTTCGTCTCCTGTTACCGGTACTACGGTGACAGTTTGCGAGAATTCGGAGAAATTTGATCTAGGCCGCGGATTCTTGTCGCAGGTTCTTCCCTCCAGCGATTTCATTCAGACGCTTCACTAGATCTGGTCGCTTGAACTCCAGGTGAAGATTGCCATTTTTGCAAGCCCTGAACTTGAAGAACTCCGTCTCGCCTCGACCATTTCCAGACAGAGGGGTATTTCCGATCTCCATCTGGAGCTTCGACTGCCAGTCCTTGGTCATCTGGCCGCGACCGTCCAAGGCACTGAACACATTTTCCAGTGCAGTCAAATCTTGTTGACTGTGGTACTGGACGCTGAAGTTTTTCGACCACCGCGGTTCATCAATGACGTAAGAAAGGATGACTTTTTTCCCAATTTCAAACTGGGAATTCGTCTTGTATTCCTTATCCCGTCGTGGGTGAGGGCGGAGCATATCAAACACTTCTTCGATAGCTTCCTCCAAAAGACGAGGAAGATTCTCGATATACGCTTCCGCAAATCCCAGCACTTCTTCTACGGTGATTTCCGGAAGATCTCCCTTCTCAAGTTGGTCACTGAGTTGCTTCCTGCTCTTGATCGACAAAGCGCGTTTGATGTCTAAGTGATCAATGAGAATCCTCCAGGTATCTTTCTTGAGGTTCTTGAGGACTATATCTGGGTTGTCAAAATGACCTCGAAAGTTCGAAGTATCCCTGATGTACAGCCCATGTGAACCTCCGTCCGTCATGTAAACCTCATTGAGGCTTTTCTGAGCGGAACTGATTAGGCTGTAGGCCTTTCGGATGTCTTCCGTGGCTTTCTGGTAGACTCGAACTAGTTCCGTGACCGTCGCTCTTTTTGCCAGTGCGTTATCCATGCCCCTACTACGGCAGGAGCTGACAAGAGTTCGGAGAACTTTTAATTTAACTGGATGGGCGGGATCCCTTCAGGCATTACAATAAAGACGTGATCATCGAGTGAGACAACATCCATGCCAACCAGTCTAGCCTCGGATCGAAATCCGTCCATCCACTTATCGCTCACAGCGTCGGCTTGTGTTTGTGGGCAAAACAGAAAGACCTGTTTATGTGGAAAGTCTGGATGGCCTTCACACGAGAACATCCTGAAGTACTCCCAGATGGTCGTACGGTAAGCCCTGGCCCCTGCTTTTATTCTGTAGTACTCACGCATGTTTTGAGAGTACACCAGGTTTTGGCGCACACGTCAAACATATTCTATACGTAGCGATCAAGAGCAAAGGCCTGGGCCAGCTACTCATGCACCCACACGGGACAGGACATAGTTTTTCCCCGTTTTTCGTCGAGGATGTAAAAACTTTGCTTTGGGGGTTCAGGGGTAGCCCCTATCGCGAAGCCATAGGGGCTGGGTCCAACCACTGAACCATTGAACACGATCTGAGGAAGATCGAAAAGCTGGTGAAAGTGGCCGAAATGGTAGATGTCGCAGTCTCTCCACTTATCCCACCTATGGCAAGCTTTGATTGCAGGGACAGTAACCCCACCTAGGCCGCCCCGGTACTTAATGTTAAATCCGTGATGGAAAGCGAGGGTCCGGTCGAGTACCGTAACGTACTGCATCTCGTCCCGGGTGGCGTGAATGGTCACTCGGGGTTCGTCCTTGAAGTCGTGTCCAAGGATTTGATACATAACCCATTCCCACGAATGGCCGTATCCGGTCGTATGCCTAGTCTCTTTTGTCGTCCTTCCGTGGTTACCGTACGAACAAGGGACTGTTACCGAAATATCAGGCAAATTCTCCAAGACGTAATGGATCCCGGATACGATCCAGTCCCGCACGCTGAGCATTGCAACTGCGGGAGGCACCTCGGCCGTTTCCAGGAGTTCGTCATGGATATCTCCAGTGATCAAATCACCTCCGAGCCACAGCACTAGCGTTGGGATATTAAACGTGTCGTGGGAGACGTGCTTCGTGAGCCAGACGATGCCTTGAAAGAACCGGGATACCCGCCTCTTGGCGATTTCCAAAGAGTACTCATTCCGGACAACCTCCGTCGGAACAATGCGTTCTTCTGCGTGGACATCGGAAAGCAAAGCTACCGCAACGGCATTTCTTTGTCCTGAGTGAACTACAGTAGGCTGAATTGGTTGTACGGGTTCCTGTGTGTACTGTTCGTAGGTAGTGACCAAGTGCTTCAGCTCATCTATTCGCTCAAGGGCTCTACGTAAGTCACGACGAGCTGTATTCTTTTGCCGTCGGTGGCGTTCCAGTTCACCTAGGCGACGAAGCGGTACGGGAGGGGTTTCCTGCTCCGGGGATTGGGGGACAGCACCTTCCTTTTGATCAAGGGACGGCACAGGTTGGGTTACCGGGGCTTCTTCTTCGGCCAACGGCTCAACGCTATCCGTGGGTTCAGTCTTTGGAGGTGGAGGTGGAGGTGGAGGTTGGACCACAACATGAGAAGACTGGTCCCATTTCGATCCAATGAGGTCGGTGACGGTTACGTCCTCATAGCGCTTGCACCGATCCCTTACCTTGCCTGCTGTAATGTCGTACCAGCCTGTTGCCTCGCGTATGGAAGGCACCAACTCTCTGACTACAGTACCTGGAGGGGCTGTAGCTAGAATTTCTCGGACTTTCGGCCATATGCGTTTCCAACGGACCGGCATACTGTTTCTCCAAGCTTGTGTTTTGGGTGTCGATCGTCTTTCCCGTCTCGCCAAAGCAAAGCTCGCGAGGGACAGATCGAGGTGAAGCGCTGTCTCGGTAAGAGCTTCTAGGTCTATCGCACGACGTTTTAAGTCTCGGATGACACGGGTTGTGAGACGGTCTCTTGGACACTCGGACCATGTAGCTTACGGGACGCAAAAAAACATTCACGGAACAGAACCAAACCTGCTTCACAGCTTTCGCATTCCTAAGTGTACACACATTCGTATAGTCTCGGTCGATCTGCAATTTTATGCCAACAGGGATTGACCGGTTCCGTCTCGTGTTTAATTTACCACGTGTTGAGCGAAACTTAGTAAATAAAAGCTACAACAACCAACTGACCTGACTACTCGGAGGCACTTATGTTGTGTAGACTCAACGACGTGTGGGACAGTCTCGCCATGAGCGAGGCAGGGTTACTTAACAACGATCTACCTTGTGTAGACATCCACGACACAGGCGACACCTATACTGTGATTGCCGACGTGCCTGGATTTCCCAAGGACAACATCGAAGTCACGATTGACCACGAGGTTCTGAAAATCTCGGGTAAGCGGGAAACCGCGGTACCAGAGCCTCATACAGCATGTCGACTTGAGCGCAAGCAAAAGTATTTTCAGCGTTCCTTCTCTTTCCCGGCACCAATCGACACTGAAAAGGTGCAAGCAAAAGTCGAAGATGGGGTTCTAACGGTTAATCTCACAAAAGCGTCCAGTGCCAAACCTCGGCGTCTCACCATTGAGTAGACGGGACGCTGATCGTCTTCGAGGACAGATCGGCGTCCCCCCAGACATACACGTCGGTCATCTTCGTCCCGTCGGACTTGTAGATAACCACTATGATGTGCGGATGAACCTCTATTCGGTCGATAGGTCTCTCTGCTTCAGCAATGACCTTGTCCACAAAATCCCACGAACAATTTTTCTTGCCTCCCCTTAGCGGCCAGGTACGGCCCACGGGAAGTGCAGGTGACAACCATAGTTCGTGTCCTCTGTAACAGGTTGTCCGGACAGGGCCACTACCTATGTCTGTCCAGAGAGTCGCGGTGGTTTTTCCAAAAGGCCTCATCTGTAGGAGTATACACCGAAAGGGGGGGCTCCGCCTTCCTCTGGTGTATGACAACACCATGGGCTTCGAAATAATCAGGAACAGAATTTTAGAAATTACCAACACTTACGAAGACTCATTTCGTAAAGAGGTGCTTGTCGCAAAGAAATTGGAGACCCCACCTTCTTCAGAGGTAGACGCTATCGCCCACCTGTTGTGGGTGTGCGGGGAAATAAGACAGACGCTTGAGGAGGAAAAGCTTGGGTGCATTGGAGAATGCACGAGGTTGTTGAGTTTCATCCAAGGAGCTTTGTGGGCGATGGGGAAAAAGCAGCCTACTGACGAACCTTGAACCGAGATCTTCTTTCTTTCAGAACAGCCTCGATCTGTTCGTTGGACATCTTCGGGGCACCTTTGACAACACCACTCATAGCGGCGAGAGTGGTTTCGTCAAGTTCTCCTGTGGGCTCTAGCCCAAGTGTTGTCTGCACAATGCGATTAAGCTGTCCTGTTGTTTCCACGATACTACCACGGTCCTTTATGATCGCGCACTCGCTACTGTGAACCGCAAGGACAAGATCCGCATGCCAGTAGAGTGTTGGTGGCATCATGAGACCGCAGTCAGGCGGGCCGACGACAACCAGGCGGTAGAGCCTATCATAGTGGAACCTGTACTTCGGGTACATTTCCCGAAGGTTCTCAAGAATACTCCGGACCTCTTTAGCAGGAAAGTCTTTGTCCGGAGCGGTGATGGTCCTTAGACGTGAGACGAGTACGGTAGTCCGCTCTTTTTGATCCATAGGAAGGCCTGTACACTATTGCGGGACCTTTGGTGTATAAATACCACCATGGCACCCTACAAGTACAAAAAAGAGTATGACCTGCCCATACGTGTAGGAGACAGGATCCGGTGTAGGGCTAGAGGGCAGGTGTATCAAGTGAAGGATATACGGTTCGCTTCGAGAGGTGTGATTATGGTAGGTTGCGCGGACGAAGATCTTGATGGTATTCAAGACGTCTTCTTGGACGGAGACCGGGACGAGAGAAGAATAGCTGCTGCCGTGAACGGTTGTATTATGAGCGTTTACTGGGAGAGGCTTTGAATACGATGGGACCGCAACCTTCTCTCAGCTACTCTACACTGGTGAAGGCTCGCGTAGAGAACCTTCGTCGGTTGACAAAGGCACTAGGCTTGGGCACTTCTGGGTGGATCGAGCGTCCCGACGAGAAGCACTGCCTGGCCCGAGCTATTGTTTTCTGGTACAAACGGAATCCGCAACAGCGTCGGAAGAGAATTGACCGAGAACGGTGTTTGCACAGGACTTAGGGCCGACACGCGTAATCCTGGACTGTTGTGCTTGAGAAAGGTGTTGTAAGGCTTTTCGGAGGCCAAGACAACAGGATTTTTCCACGCTTATTTCCTTCCCGGAGGCTTCATAGGCAGGGGACCGAAGTCCAGTATCTTGCTGGGTCCTTTGTCTTTGACTTCTACCTTTTGTTTGAGGGGGAACGATCGTTTGTCTAGTTTGTTTTCTTTGTAAACACCTTCGGCCCACGCTCTTTGTTTTTTGGACAAAGAGATAGCTTTGCCGGTAGCCAGACTATCGTACATCGCCTGGAAAACAGGTCTGTTGGTGAGCCTGCCGGGTGGCATGCTAAGGAGGATTCTCAGTAGCTGTAGATCTGTGAGATTTTTCATGTTTTTAGACCAATGGTAGCAATTTCACCAAGATAGGCGACCGTTCCGCAGGAGCGGACTCGACAGTCTGTGACGCCCACATTAAAGTTGGCGACGACGATTTATCACACATTCATACACCGATTGGCAAAAATAGCCGGACCAGATCCTTCACTTGGCGTAATGCTAGAAAGTTTTTTTGTCCAAGGAGATTTATGAGTGAGCAAGTCGAGCGAGTAATCCGGAAGTACGCCCGGGAGCTGTCCAGCCGTGAGTTCGAAACACTCATGAGATGGCTCGGCCCAAAGGCGTACACAGCCCACAAACAGTACCCTGAAGGTCGGCGATATTTTGATACGCGAACACGTGTATTTGCCTTCAATATCTCCCCAGAAGATTACTTGGCGTACGATATTGACACCGCACGTCGAATGATGGACGGTGGAGCAAAGCTCCGGGATGTGGTAAACCCCAGAGCCTACGCCGCAATGCGTGATGTGATCGGGGAGCTGAAGAAGCGGAATGTCAAATTCCGTCTAGAGAAGCGTGCGTGGACAAAAGGAGGGAGCTTCATCGTCGCCAAGCTCCCTGAGCCTAAGAGCAAGTAGATTACTTTAGTTGGTAGAAGTAGTAGAGAGCTAGAACACTGCCCGCACCAATCAGGTAACCTAAGGACATATAGAAGATCTTATGTTGCCTGACCTGTCGCCTGTTCTTGAGAAGGGGCCTGAGGTCCAAGGGCTCGGAGTTGGCGAGAAATTTCCTAATACGAGCTTCAACGTATGTGACAGGTTTTTTCTCCGCTACTTGACCTCACCGATAATTCCAAAAATAGCTAAGGCCATTCCGAAAATGACCAGGACCACAAAGGCGATTTTAGAGGCAAGGGAAAGCCAACCGAGCAAATTTCTCGCATGTTCAACCGACGGGTCCACCTCACTGTAAAGTCGGTTGAACAAACCTAAAGCAAAATCACTGTTACAGTCTAGGTCGAAAGCACGTTGAAAGTGTCTCTCCAGACCGAATTTTTTCCACGCAGGAATGTGCCTATCTTGCCACAACCGAATACCTTGCAGGTCTCTGTTTCGAACAAGCTGCCGGCCTTCTTCTAGTACAGATTCGTCTAATGTCGCCATGTGATTAACCTACACCAGTGAGAGAGACAGAGGGCCTCCAGGCCTTCCCAGAAAAACACCAGGCCCTATACAGACTGGAAATGGAAGGCTCGGTCTACAAGGACCTTAGACTGAGTCTTCCAGGTACCATTAGGAGAACAGGTGGGTCGTTTGATTCAGTAGGTGCAGTTCACTGCGTCAAACAAACCAGGTGAGGTGTAGATGCATCCGGCAGGGACCACTCCGTTGATCGGCACAATCACGTCTGCGCCAAGCACTGCCCCAGCACCGACGCTGGAGCCTTGCCGAACGACAGATCTAGTGCCCACGGTCGCGCCAGTGTAAACAGTGACGTACTGGTGCAGCACTGCGTAGGCCTCGATGGTCACAAAGGGGTACAGCTTCACCCCTTTGTGTAACGAAGATCCGTCCTGGATGTCACAATCGTTGTCGATATCGAAGTCCTTGTGGATAATACAATCAGCACCAATGTTCGAATTGTCTCCAATCGACCCGTCTTTGTGAAGCAAGGATTCCGCACCAACACTGACGTTATTCCCTATGTCTACACTAGGGTCTACCTTCGCCGTAGGGTCTACTACTACAGGGATAGTCTGACTGATCTTCATCAGGAAGGCGTCACGTATACCTGACTGTGTTTGACCCGGAAAAGCGCCCTCTGTTCCACCAACGACGTAGATCGACAGATCACTGGGATTGAACGACGATGCGTAAATAGGTGCTTCATCAGGATTATTCAGAGGGAAGTTCCATACTTCGTTCCCCGCCGGGTCCAACTTTACTACCACTCCGCCGTACGCTGGCAAGGACTGACCATTCCAAGTGTCGCCGTTCAAGGCGTAGATCCAGTTACCTCTATCGTCCACTACTCCGCCTGTGCCGCCGCCCTGGGAACCAGTGGCCCCGCCTACCTGCTTACTCCAAATCTGGTTACCGTCAAGATCATACTTGGTCGCCCAACTCTGTGAGTTGTCCACCGTGGTACTTAGGTAGACAAAGCCGTTCACATTATCCACTGCCATACCAGTCCCGATTTCACCGCCACTGGAACCGAACTGGCGTCCCCAGATGACAGTGCCGTCTGGGCCAACCTTTACCAAAAAGTTGTCGAAATAACCCCCCAAATGTGTCCCGTACAGGTCTCCTGTGGTTTCCCCCAGGACATAGATGTTCCCACTTGCGTCAATGGCAGCATCTGTAGTACGATCGTCTCCAGTAGTACCCCACTGCTTACGAAATAGTTCAGTTCCGTTGGGGGCAAACTTGATCAGTGCAATATCCTGACCGCCGGCCCACGTACCGTCAAAATCCCCTTCCACGTACAGAGCAGCGTATACGTTATCGCTGCTGTCCACAACGACACCTTCTGCGGCATCCCAACCGCTCGTACCTGAACCACCGGCCACGAGAGTTCCGAATTCCTGGCTCCAGACAACGGTCCCGTCGGGGGCAAACTTTGTGACAACACCGTCGTAGTACCTGTCGGTCCCTGTTGGGCGTACGGACCCTGCTCCGTAGATGTTTCCCTGGCTATCAAACGCCATTTCCTTGGCGTCCGTCGAGTCGTCCGGGAAAAATGATTCCCAGACCAAGCTTCCACTGGGGCTGTACTTGCGAACGTATGTGCTAGGACCGAAGCCGATAAGGTATGCGTTTCCGCCGGGCCCTACGCTTACCTCAGAGGCGAAGCTGAAGCTGTAGGCATCGGTCCACTGCTGTGTCCATTCCACCTGCTGCGTTTCCGCAGCATAAGAGGTTGCTGCAGATACTGCCGAAATCAGTGCCACCAAACCAGTTGTACGTAGTCTCATCTTTTCCTTTTCCTTTTCCTTTTCCTTTACGATGCGGTTGCTTGTTTACACCACGAAGAAAAGTTTTGGAGATATTATTAACCTTCTTGCCCGGCAGCGCCGGAAATTTGCTCCCACCCCGAGCCACCGTGCGTGGGGCATGAACCTTTCCCGTACCATCTGTCGTGGTTATTCGACCTGAATCCGCGGACCTCCTTGTAAGGTTCGCGGGGAACCATTGTCAGCCCGTAGCTTTTTAGCTCACGGATAACATAGACCGGAACTGGCAATCCGAGAGCTTCGGCCAATTCTACGGCTTCCTCGAAGGTGAAGTAACTACGTTCATCTTCAAGGAGGTGTTCTACGAAGTTTTCTATGGATTGCAGTTCGGGTCCCATGCCCGTACTACGACTAGACCGTCAAAGAGTTCGGACAAATTTTGCCACGACCATCACGGACGACGCGGACTTGTATCCATTGAGAGTGGAAATTAGCTTGTCGAAATCATCAGGAATGATCCATTGCTCGGGCTTCGGTGTCTTGATCTTGTACTCCGATACCTCGTCAATCGCTGCCTCGATTGCCTCCAGGATCTTTTCCCCAGGCTTTTGGGCATCGAGATTGAGCTGTTTGAGATCCTTCGCGAACGCGTCAATAGTGGCAAACTTGTCAAAGTAACTGTCATAGGTCTTGAACGGTACAGTCTCCGTTGTCCCAAGAAGTCCCGAGAGGCGGCTCGCGACCATGCGGAATTCGAGAAACATTTCTCGAAAGGTCTCGCCCCTTTGCATGAGGGTTTTAAAGTCAGCAAGCTTAGGCTCCTCTTGAAACCGTTTCACACTTTTCAAGAGGAGCTTGTATCTAGACGCAAGCCGACTAGATCTACCTACAAGGTCGTGGGCAACTTTCCGTGCGTCTTTCCATACGCGTTCGTCTTTTGGTGCCAATGAGCCTTTGAGAGCTTTGTCAGCAGCGTCTTGCAGGTCGCCTAACTCGTCAACGAAATCATCCGCCAGGTACTCCCTGAGATCCATCTTACCTGGAAGTCGGAGGCCGACGATATAGGCTTTCTGGACATGTTCCATGCCCAAAACAGCTTTGTCCATGAGGGTGTTCACTCTACGGGCAGATTCGCGGCGCTTGCGGGCCTCTTCTTCTTGGGGCGACGGGCTCACTTTGGTCCGATCCCGCACCCTCTTTCCTTGAAGGATGTCAGCGGCTACCGAAAGCTCAACCATTTTTCGAGGGTCGCCGCCGAGGTCAGGATGGTGCTCGATAGCTTTGGTTCTGAGTCTCTTCCGGACTTCCGCGGGAGTAGGATTTGCATGCAGAGGGAAGTCGAGCAATTCCTTGGCTTCTTCCAAGGACATTGCGACGAATAAACGTGCCCTAAGGTCGGCAGCCTGTCGCTCGGTAAACATACAAGTGAGGGCTGACGAAAGAATTATTCCTCAAGGAAGAATCCCACCAGCTGGAGAATTTTTCCATCCTCAGTGGTCCGAATAGTTGGGTTAGCCACGCCGAAGAAAGAATCGGCGAAGCGAAGAGCCCCGCCGCCAATGGCTGCTGTTGTGATCGTGAAGCTGATGACACGGCTCTCGTATTCCTGAGAGCTTACACGGAAGGCGGAATCAGCCGTCACTTTGAACCGGTGAACAACACGTGACCTTCTGACACACCCGTCTTAGCGATTGTACGGGTGTACACGTATTCTGGGCGTCTGGAGTGGTCGAGCACCGGACGAGGCGTGGTGGTTTGGATGAGCACGGTAAGATAATCCCTCCAGGGCTTTTGATTTCACTCGGAAGCCGATCAGGGTCAAGTAGCGCGAACTTTGACGAACATTCGTCTTGGAGAGCCTCTTCTAGTTCTCTCACAGAAGCGCCTGCTATAGACAATCCTAGGGATTTGATCAAAAGACGAGATTGCTCAAGGGTCATAAGCTTGTGTACACCAGGCGTACGAGAAAATGGAAACGCCGGCTACCATGTGGGGGAGGGGTAGCCGGCGTTCGCCGTCAAATGTTATGTAGTAAGTAAATACACCACCGAAAGGTTCACGGCCACATAAATCAACCATCACCTAAAAGAAAGAAAGGTCGCCTTCAAAGCGACCTTTCTTTGGGTCCTCTGGACCTTTGGGGAATGGTTGACCACGTCCTTTCCTTGCAATGACCTCGCGTCCAGACACGAGGAGGCGTACACCCACACGTCCTCTACAGTGACCGGCCTACCAACAAAGAACCAAAAGCAGATCCTCTTGTTAACTCGACCATCTACTCAAGAACTAAAAAAGCCCTGACGAGTGCCAGGGCTAAGGAAGAAGGAGCCGTTAGAACAGGAGGAATCTAGATCATACACCATCTTCACGTCAGATCGAACAAATTCTCGCCCAAAAGGCGCGACAGGAAGGATCTTCGCTCAGATCGTCGATAGAGTCTGAGAAATTTAGCGTAACACAGGTATTCAGATCCTGTATCAGACACAATACTGACACCGCCATTGGCCGTCTCCTGTACCTCTACGAAAGATCCTCCTTTTCGGCTTTCCCATTCCTGCCCTACCTCGCACGGTGGCTCGGGCTGGTCCTGTGAAAAGTGAGAAGAAAAGTAACCGGAAGGCACGTTACTTACGGCAGATCTGACTTCGCTGGCAAGGACCACCCATGGGTACCCCTCGGATGTGACACACACGTCCTGTAACTGAAAAGGTTCGTAGGTGTCTTTCGACCACCACGTGCTACCTATCGAGTACTCGGGCCAGCTTTTGTCACATGATTCGATTCTTCCTTGCCACACGTTGTCAGACATCTCATAACCATACAAGAATTCTGGGATCCAGACATAGGCTTCTGTGCCCAAAGGGTGCTCCTCGTCTTTCGAGTACAAAGACTGGGTGTGCGCGGAGAGCCTCTGGCCCAGATCGCTAGTGTGGATACCGACACCCAAAACACGACAAAAGGTTGTATTGTCTGACCACACTGTATCACTACGAGGGAGGGTGTGGCCTGTTTCTTCCACAGGGCTCCAGTTTCCGTTTCGACCACGAAATGTGGGCATAGACCCTTCAGGTAGGTGTTCGTAGCATGACCAAACTTGCGTACCTAGATCGTCTACCAGGGCCACAGGCGTACGATCACACCTGAATACATGGCATTTGTGGGGCATTGTCGAATAATACACCAAAGAGGGCGGAAGGTGTTGTCAACACGAGAGATCGGACCATTGGGGCCGGTATCGAGGCTGAGACAGTCACAGGCTAATGCTTGTACGGACCTTCTCGATTAAGGCGAAGAGCCTCTCTCGCCGCCGCTCTGCGTATCTCCGTATCCTCGGATTCTAGCCGTGCCTGAATACTTGCCCATCGTGCACCGTAGGCTCTTTGGATCTTACGATCTGTCAGCACCTTATCAAGGACAGAAAGAAGGACAGAGTAGGCAAGTATAAATAGGAGAACTGTTGACCATGTAATCCACATATAATCACCTTAGTTTTGCCAGCCAGCCCTCGATTAGAGCCACAACATCCTTCTCAATGGCCTCGAATACACAAAGGTCTAAAGATTTGTCACCTGTAATGAAAACATCTGTGGTCCTTAACGTGTCTCTCTCGAACTTGACACGGAAAGCGTGTTTCCTGTTCTCCGGATACGTTGTGTGACCGTCGATAACTTTTGGCAAGAACATCCGCCCGTGAGCAACACCAAGAGTTTCCCCAAGGTCAACACGAGTAATACGGAGCTTCACGGGTACCTTTTCAGTTTTCATGAACACCTCCACTGAAAGACAGAACACAAGCTCACTCGCGATCAAATGGTGGTCTGTGCTTAATCTTATTGTTCCGCACCCAAGACATGAGCGACCAAACGAAACGTGTGATCAGTCATTTCCTCACCGCAGGAAAAGACAAATGGTGGGCAACGCAACACAAAAGTGCCGACAAGGCGTTTAAAGGGGCTATAACGAAATTAGGCAAGCCCTTGTCGAACCTCCACGACGGTATCAAAGCTGTGGAACGACTTATCTCTCCCCTAGACTCAGCCATCGGTGGCACCGGCACAGGCAGTGGTACTGAGTGGGGCAACCTCATACAAGAGGTCACCAAAGAGCTAAGAGAATTCGAGAGGGCGACCACTGAGCTTACGGAACGCCGGTCTTCTATATCGGACAAGCTAAGGAAGCTCAGGGATGTTGTAGAAAAGGAAGCTCAAAAGGAAGACTAGGTTGAGAAGTAGATGTAGTTGAGAACTTTGGCATATTTGCTAGCTTCTTCGACGGCACCAGCTCCAGTCTCAGCCGAACCTGTGGCTCTCAGTTCAGGCTTAGGCCCGATTTTTCCAACCACACACTGCCATTGGAAAGCTGCAGTGTTTTGTGAACAGAATGGCTTAACAGTACAAGAAACCTCGTCTGTTTCCCATACTATATGACCGTCTTCTCTGTAGTGCCGGCTCATAGGACGTACACTGTCACAGGAACACCTTTATTTATAATCTCGTTCTGGATCATGGTCTTGATGTTCCCCCAGTGACCTCCTGCGAGACCTGCCCCAATACGAGGCGCGTGGACCGTCGCTTTGTGTATTGTGGCCCAACGATGGACAGCAGACAGTCCTCTACGAAGGGCGTCATAGCGGATAGGTGCCCGGCCCCCTGCTCCCATACCAGCGCCGTGTTGGCCTATAATATTGGCAACCCACAGCTCGTCGCCAACCTGGACGAGCTGTGCTTCTCCGAGCCCCATGGCACCAGTGACCTCAACACCTGCAGGTGACTCATGGCGAGCATACCAACCAATGTAGGCATCCTTGACCTTCGGCCACTGTTTAGCCACAGAGAGGGCGAAACCGGATCCAAAACGACCAAGGTCGTTGCAACAGTGCATGATGATTTTTGACCCGACGCCCTCCGGCCTTGTGGCGTCGCCTTTTATTTCTACGAACATGTGTTCTCCTTTGGTCGTTAATACACTGAGGGAGCGGTGTCGAGGAGGCTTGCCTCCAAATCTTGAAGCCTAGTGACACTTTCTAGTCCTGAGGTGTTGGCGATATAATGCCTCACCTGGTTGCTGCCGTAATAGGTTCCGGCAAGGGCTCCGACTATGGTCGAAATGGTAGCGTTCCTGTCGCTTGCTCTCACGGCTGTTTCTACAGCATCCCCGAAGCTCTCTGTTCCACAGAAAGCTAGAAATGCGGCCGGAACGGAATAAGTTACACAGTCGCCAGCACCGAGAAGTTCTAGGTGACGAAGGGTTTCGGCAGGTGTGCCGTAGCTTCTGTTTAACATGTCTACAGCCTTGTACATGGCAGCACGTGTCAAAGAAGGTGGTACCCATTCTAATGTTCTATGTAGTACATTGGATCTATCCAGTTTGCCTTGGGCCAAGCCGACAACGGCAATAGCGACAGCAGTGGAGCCCACACGGGCTTCATGGCTATTGTGAGTGATACTGGCATCCATTTTGGCAAACGATGCCACAGCATAAACATTGTTGTGGTGAAATAGACCTAAAGGTGCGATTCTCGCTGCAGCCTTATCGTCGACTGCTTCAGGAACTCCGGAGGTAGCCCACGGGATTGTTCTGAGATTCTTCATCGCCTTCTCGTTGACATCCCCCAAAACTACACCTCGTAAGAAAAGCGCACGGTACCTCTTTGCCACGTCTGCAGGAGCGTACACCTTGTTTTCAATAAGACTCTTAGCGAGGACCATTGCCATCGCTGTGCCTTTTGTGCCTGATCTTGTAGGCTTGGAGAGTGTGTTGAGAGTGTCCCCAATAGCCAGTCCTGTAAGAGTCGCTGGATTGTTCATGGTAACATTTTACACCAAAGGAGGGCGAGGCGGCCCCGCCCTTCAGGGAGGGACTATCTATTGATTTCTAGACCACTGCGGCGAAGATCCGACAATAGTTCGCGAAACGCTCGCGGGCCTGACAGGTTTGATCCTGCGTGGATGACAATATCCCCATAGGGCGGAACGAGACGCCAATGACTGTTCCTTGTTCTCGTGATCACCCACCCTTGTTTCCTCGCTACTTTAAAAACTCTTCTCAATTCCTGGTTCATGTCGACTTCTCCCTGCCCGTACTACGACAGGGGCTTGTTGGAGTTCGGAAACTTTCGATACTTTTTCAGTTACCGTGAAGCATCCCACACTAGACGCACACGAGATCGCACACGACCTGTGGCAAGGCGGAAAGCCGCCTTACGGGACGTCTGTGGCCGAAAGTGGTTTCAGGATCCTCGTCTTGACTGCTCGCGAGTTCCAACCAGAAAGCGTATACTTTCCCGACATTAAGGTTATTCACGCCCCTAATGACGACCATCCCAAGTTCGGCTCACTGACTAAGGAAAAACTTCGAGGTGCTGTAGGAGCAGCTCGTCAGGTAACCGACGCCATCAAAAACGGCCAAAAGGTCCTGGTGACCTGTGCTGCTGGCCTCAATAGATCAGGTCTCGTATCTGGCATAGTCCTACACATGTTGTACGGATGGCCCGGGGAAAAGTGTGTACAAGTGGTCAGAGAGAAAAGAGGCCCCGTGGGAGACATGCTTCCTTTGTGTAATGAGGAATTTGTCCAAGTTCTGAAGAATCTCAGAGCCCGGGAATAAAATACTGCCGAGGCTGACTTAGAGTCGGAACAGCCTCTCCATTTTTTGTAGGCCGTTTACCTGCACCTTTCAACTTTTTCGGCTTGCCTTGTTTTATGTCCTCGTACCGGAGACGAGAGCATTCCCAGTGGTAAGGGCCTTCAGACAACCCCACCACAGGGTCAGCTGCGCTCACATATATGGCTTGTCCACACCAGTAACAGATGCGGACGAACTTAGATCGCTTGACCTCAGTACGCCTAACCGGTCTATCAGCTTGTTCCTTGCCTGATTTTTTAGACCGCCGGTCCACGGGACTTCTGCCTCTTCGAGCCACTGCCAGTCTCCATACTCCTCGTCCGGTTTTCGAGACCGATCGTAGAATTTTACTGTCTTGAATTCCTGATTCAGCGAGCGCCTTCGTTCGTAATGGTAACGATCCAGTAACAAGTATTGCTCTGCGGCCAAGGTGAAAATCCACCGTTGGCGGATAAGGCCGGAATCGGACAACTCAGACACTACCACAGGTTTTCGCAGAGGCGACATGTCTGCAACTTATTCCTCTTTTGGTAGCGGCTTACCTTCACATACAGTGTGGTCCTTTTCGCGGTACTCTTCAATCTTATCACATGAAGGGGTTTCGGACACACACCTGGGATTAACGAAGTACATGTGTGATGGATCCTGCAGTTCCCTGCACCAGTCGGCACATTCTTGGTTGGGTACTCCTTCGGGACCGGGAAGATCGGAGTTGTACACCTTCCGCCCTTCCTCGCAGTTGAGGCCTTCAGGGCCGATCCAGTGACACATGTTGTCGCACCAATCGGAGTCCGGTGGTGGGTTCGGTGGTGGTGTCCCTGGCTCTGTAGGCTTCGGACACCCTGCCACAAACATAACGAAGAGGGATAGGGTTGCGATTCGTACCATGTTACGAAGATACACCAAAGGGGCAATAGTTTACCGAAAAATTGAGCAACGCGAATTCTCTTGTCACCTGCACAGGTTATGGCAAAACGTGTTTTTGACACAGGACCTTTTGGGTACCGTCCTGATCCCCCCAAAGAGACGGGGGAACGGGCAGACTTCAACTTCAAAACCCAGCTGCAGCCTAAGCTAGCGTCGGTCCACTCTGGCGACGTGGATCTAAGGAAACATACTACATCGTCTAGCCAGTACCGCGCAGGTTCCTGTGCGGGTAACGCCACGGCAGATTCCATAGAGGTGCTCAATTCTATCGAGGGTAGGCCTCACAGAGAGCTGTCCCGGATGTTCGTCTACACCCTCGCCCGCAATTTCATGGACGAGGACATGGACGGTCGGAGCGATATCAACAGGGATGAAGGCACATATCTTCGCCTGTGTTTCGAGGTTTTGAGTAAGTTTGGAATTTGTGAAGAGAGCCTATGGCCCTACGAATTGGACGCGTTCGGGAAGCCAAAGAATCTATACAAGCTTCCTAGCCTTAAGGCGATGCGGCGGGCGACCGGCCACAAGATCCACAGCTACTATCGGATTGACGAGAGAGGCAGTGACCGGTTGGATGCGATCCTAGCGGCTCTTCGGGCCAACCATCCGGTGGTTTTCGGGACACTTGTTGACAAGGACTTCACAAGAATGCGAGATATTGGTCCAGTGGATCACCCCGACGAGTCTCTCACTGTAGGCGGCCATGCAATGATTGTTGTAGGCTACCTCACAGGGCTCGGATTCATCGTAAAGAATAGCTGGGGGGAACGCTGGGGAGAAGACGGGTTTTGTGCCATGAAGCCGAGCTACCTCGCCTGGAAGAGGACCAGGGATATCTGGGTTCCCACGAGAGGGCGATCATTTAAGTGACGATCCAAAGAGGATCAGGATTTAGAAAGTTGGAAGCAAATTTACCCGAACTCCTTCAGCCAATGGACGTAATACTACCATGACAACCGACTCCACAAAAAAAGTTATCGACCTTTTCCTGCGCACCGCTTCCGGCCTCCCTCTCGGGAAGACATAGGAAAACGGCAAGGTTCGCGTCCACCGGTACAGCAACCACTTCAAAGTACAAGACCTTGCCAACGCCGGCAAGCGGGGCAAGAAGGTTCGAGAAATGGCAATCATGCCGGCGACAGCCTCCATGGTTGAAGAGGCTGAGCTGATGGATCGCTACAGCAAGCACGTGATGCTCAATGCGGGCGGCGGCTACGACTCGATCAAGAGATTCTTCGATGACATCGAGGAATTCCAGATCAAGGAGACTTTGAAGCGGGGGATCGATACCCGTCCCGGTAACCTTAGGAAGATCGAACTCCGATGGAAGTCGGGCGACGGTGAGCTTGACCTGACTGCCACGAATTTGGAGTTCCGTGTCCGCAGCAGTGTTCCTCTCAGGCACCCAGAGTCGGATGAACCTATAGGTAGACAAGACACGTCTTATTGGTCTGCTAGCAAGCGGGACGCTGCGAAGTTCTACGGATGGCTCGACGCCAATGAGACAAAGGTCAAGAAAATGGGTATTCGAGAACTCCGTTCCCTTTGGAACAAGCTCAAGGTCAAGTACGACTACCATTGAGGCGATATGTACGATTACAACAGAATAGCCCAGTCCCTGAACCTACAGCATAAGACGATCTGGGAAGTCAAAGTCCAGTGGGCACACGACATCCTTTCTTCTGTGAGCGAACTTGCGAGACGTCTTCCTGGGACAGGCACAGTGTCCCACAACTCAGGCAGTGTCGCTTTGCTCGAAGTCAGGGGCTATGACAAGTCCGATCTGGAGTGGACCGCGAAAGTCGAATTGGAGTGGAGCCGTGACACGCTCGTGGCCGAGGTCCTGTTCGACCATGTCATGAGAGGAAGGTCTTCTGCCAGAGACAGATTCGACGAGACTGCCGAGGCAATGGAAATTGCTGAGTTCTGTCTCAGTAGTTTGAAAAAATTCATAGGATGAAAGAGCCGCCCCGTCATCGCCGGTAAGGCCAAGCGAATTTACCTGAAGTCCGCAAGGCTCTCTGGGGCAGCACTTCTGGTCACCAAGCTATTTAGCGGTTTCTTGCGGCGAGGTGGCTCCGCCCTCCTTTTTGGTGTAGCACACCAACATGTCGATTTTAGCAGGCACAAAGATCACACAAGAAATTGAAAGGGGTCGCATTTTCGTGGATCCCTTCGAACCAAAACATATCAACCCGGCCTCTCTCGATCTGACCCTTGGGTCGAAGGTATCCGTCTACAAAAAATGGACTTCCCTTATCGGAGCCGACACGTGGGACAGAGATCTCCTCGGCCCTTATGACGGTTCTACTCTCCAAGTCACGACAATGGATGCGCTCGATGTGAGGCGTGAGAAACACGAAACGAGAGAATTCGAGATCGATCCCAAGAAGGGTTGGCTGATCAACCCTGGCGTCGGCTACCTTATGCACACTCACGAACGTGTTCGAACAGACCATTACGTGCCCATCATCGACGGAAAATCCTCTGTGGGTCGACTTTTTGTCAGCATCCACGAGACAGCTGGCTTTGGTGACCCCGGCTTTGACGGACAATACACGTTGGAGGTTACGAGCCGGTTTCCTGTCCGGTTCTACCCGGGTATGCGGATCTGCCAAATACGTTTTCACAAAATTGAAGGCACCCCTACCTTGTACAACGGGCATTACACAAAGGAGCGGGCAGCGGGACCGGTTTCCTCTGCAATTCGGAGCAGCGCCTTTCCCAAAGAGGCTGTTCCGTCAGATTTCGATGACAAGGAAGAAGCAAAAACCAACCCCTTCAACGGGGGGAGGCTCTGACCTTCTTCTTGTGGCTCCTCTCTGGTGATGGACCGATATCTAATTCACCAGATGCAAATGGAGCTAGGCATCACATCCGAACGACTCCAACAAATTCGAGAACTCCCCTTTGCTGCCGCTTGCAAGGCCCTTGAGCAACTCAAGGAGGATGTCCGCAAATCCTTCCGTAAGCTGGCTCTGAAGTACCACCCTGACCACAATCAAGACGATCCTGCGGCCGAGAGTAAATTCAAAATCCTCGTATTGCTCGCGACCAAGGTCAAAAATCTTCGGGTACAAAAACCCACTACCCGTACCTACGTGGTACACGTTACCCACATAGGTATACCTAGGGCGAACATTCCCCCCAAAAGGGCCTATAACGCCCGTCGGGTAATTTTTATCCGGCCTTAGTCCCGAACATACTTCCAACGACGACGTAGTACGGGAAAAGGAGATTCCCATGCAAGGATGCGCTGACCCTACATTTGGATTGCCGTCACAGATCTTGAACCTGTTGAACTTTCTAGGCTCAGTGGAACCGGTGTTCGCGGACTGGAACGGTGACACATACGACATATTGGTGGAAACAGAAGCCCATGAGGGGGCGGCGATCGTTCGGATCTATCACCCACAGTGGAAACATCGCTGCCTCCACTTCAAACTTTCCGAGAGCTACGAAAGGCAAGAAATCGAGGTCCTCTGTTGGACAGCATCGCACCCAACAGAGGACTGGATCAGCTGTAGCGAAAAGTTTCCCTCAGAGATGTACAAGTTCGGTGATTTTGGAGCAGTGGTGAACCATTTCACGACAATGGGCTACAAGTACTACAAAAAGCTACGTGAAGACGAAAAGGAAGCCCAGAGGATGGCCCGTGAGGCGATGAAGCAACCTGAGTTAAGGATGTTTCGGGGAGAGCGGTAGCTCAAGGCTTCTTAAGTCTGAGAGAGTCATCGAAGCTGAGGACACCTGCCAGGATTAGCTTTTGGACGGCGATCCTGACCTCTTTCTGGGTCATCCCTAGAGGGGGAGACTTTTCAAGCTCTCTCGGTAAACAATCCCCGCCCTAAAGGACGGGGCTTCCGCGCCAGAGAACGGTGAAGTCGGAGTTCGTTCCACGACCGAGAGGATTGATTGTTCTTGCTTGGTCATCACACCAACGTCCTTGGAGCCTTCGACGGTGAGAGCCTACGGCCCATAGAAGGCGTTTTCTTGATGGACCTCCACTTGGGTACACTTTCGATTGGTTCAACGCTCAGAAGGCGTCTGGGAGGGCCGCCAGAGGCATCCATCCCAGTGGCCTTGATCCGGAACCGGCAGTCCACACGGAGTTCTTCGATCCGACCACCATTTGTCCGGACGATCCTGAACCTCAAAGCCAAAGGGTCTCCGACACGAAGAGAGTCCGGAAGATCTAATTTCACCTGAGGTTGTCCTTTGATTTCAAGAAGTTTCACGATGCTCAGCATTTTACCTCCGAAGAACGGTTAACAAAAACCTACCTACACCGTTCATTATGGTGTATGCTGCGAAACATGGCTACCAGGACTCGTCATTCTTCCCGAAAGGGAAGCCAGAGCACAAAGCTTCAAGGTGTTCTGCGAAAGAAGTCCAACTGTCCAGACCAGAGTTTTTTCTCTGGATGCCGTGCCGACGATCTGTACCTCTGTGAAGCCAAGGAGCCAATGGACCGGCAAGCATCATCAGACAAAAAGGGTCCGATGATGACTTCATCCCATGAGGATGGCGGACGAAGTAAGGGAATGTGGGAGACAGCCCTTTCTGCTCTTCTACTCCAAACACAACTTGGATCTGTTAAACTAGGAACTCTCTTTCTAAGAGAGGGTTTCTTTCATGTCTCTGTAAAGAGACATGTTGATCTAAACCTCTTCTCTTTAGGAGAAGAGGTAGTTTGGAAGATCTTTCCGAAGTCTGGAACCCCCAAAATTGATACCACTAACCCCATCAACATCAACCTCAACAACACGATCAATATCAAAAATAAAAACAACGATACCAAGAACAAAAACAACGAAAAAAATAGTACGAACGCTAGTGAGAACGATACGAAAAATACAGATGTGAACAATATGAGAATGAACAACAAAATGAATCAAGATACAGTGAACGAAGTGAACAATCCAACGAACAAGAATCTACTGACACATGAAGCTGCTCTTTTGAAAGTTGTGTTGACGAAAAAAGGGCACAAGTGAGATGAAGTGTGCCCAAAGGTTACTATTTTCCTCTTGGAGGAAAAATGACAAACAAGCGAAGGAGTTCTTGACCCTTCCTTGTTTTTCGGGTACAACAAAAAAACTTAGGGTAGGGGAAAGATTCTACCGAACCGTTTCAAGTCCATGACGTAGTACGAGAAACGGACCCTGAGCGAAAGGTTGTCGTAGATGGCTGTGTACTACGAGTGGGTGGTTCAGTACCAAGGATCTATCCCGTATGAGGGAGAATGGCCTCTCGGTGTTCCCTCGAACTTCGAGGAACTTCATAGAGAATACGGTGGCTTTGTTGCCTCAAGGGTTAGGAGATACAACAAGGTAGAAAGGAACTTCGAAGACCTTCTTCAGGAGGTGTGGGCACATCTGATACATGTTGACCTCTTGGAAAAATTCAAAAAGTCTGGAATGGGGAAGCTTCCGTTAACGATGACTGCAAACGAAGCCTGCAGCTTTCTGGGTATAACGTTCCCTCAGTGGGTCAGAGTCTTAGAAAATAACGACTTCGTGAGCCACCTCGATGGGTCACGTTTCAGTGAGGAAGCTGTTTTCCTCACTGAAGACGTAGTGAACCTGGATAACTGCTTTTCTCCAGAATGGGGTGGGAACCAAAGCCCTTGGGTGAACAGAGGAAAGAGGACCCGTCCTCGTATGACAGCAAAAGGCTTCAAGGCGTATTTAGAGAGAGCGGTTTCGAATGCCTTCAAGAACTTCTGTCGGACAAAGGATCGCAGGCACAAGGATCATCCGATTTCTCCTTCATCGCATCTTGCCCCGACATCTGCGGGCGAGTATCGCCGCTCGGTTAACTTAGAGAATCAGTCTTCTTGGGAGGATGGTATTGCTGCCGCTATGACCCTCGACCAAGAAGACGCTATTGATCTGGCTCGCCAAATTCGTAAGGCCAGTATTGACCCTGAGTCCAACGACGGTGCAGAAATCCTCGACCTTCTTTTGCACCAAGGGCGTTCGCGCCATGACGGCCCTCAACGGAACATCGACACCATAATTCTCTTGGGACAAGGATACAGCCTCTCAGACGCTGTGAAGAAGGCTCGTGCTAGGTCCAGGGACCGTGTTAAGCGGCAGCAACAGGCCGTACTAGGATGATACTCCTTCTATGGTCTCCTAGGGCTTAGGAGACACCTTCATGCAGAAGCTAGCGACCACCCAAATCAAATTGGCTCACAAGGCTAACATCACGGCCCGTAAGATTTACGCATCCTTGCCTTTTGGTTACCGGTTCGGTGCGATGATGGAGATCTTCTCTGATTCGTATGCAGGGATGAAGGATATGCTGGCCCGTGTCCTTTATGCGGAATTTCTGAAGGCTGGTGTTCCAGGGATGGTGGTAGGTGGGGTACCTGGAGAGGAGCTTCGGGACAAGGCGATCGAAATGGGTCGGAACGCTTACCGCCTTATCCCAAAAGGATACGGTAGTCAATTTGCTCGGAAACTTCTTGGGATGGTTCGGAACAAACTTGCGACCGAGGACTTGACCCAGGAGTTTTTGGGCGAGTTGATGCTGATGGTCACCGAAGGCAAGCTTAAGATCAACGGTAGTAGTGCCAAGAGTCTGAAGGGGGCCGAATCTTTCACTCTGACGTTTGTTTCCCGTCGCGTCATCGATTTTCTTCGGAGCCGGGGTCCAAGAAACCAGGAAGTTTCCATCAGTCCTGGTGGATCGGACGAAGAGGCCCCTAGATTCGAGATTGAAGATCCTCGAAGTGTGTCGAATATTCTCAACCGAATAACTCCTGGCGAGGAGAAGAGGTTGATTGCCGACTTAGGCAAGATTGACCGACGAAATCCTGAACGTCCTCTGCAGTATGTTCAGTTCAAGATGGAAGGTATGACCAACCAGCAGATTGCGGACGAGTGGTGGCCCCACCAGCAGGTCAACAAGGGCTCGATGTCTGATTGGGTGAAGAGACATCTTCCGGACATAAAGGCCGTCTTCAGTAAATATGTCTGGTCTATGCGTGAGGTGGTGTAAGTTCCCTTCGTGGAACAACTTAACACCATTATCTGTGGCATCACCCTCGAAGTACTAAAAACCCTCCCCGACAATTCTGTCGACGCTGTTGTGACCGACCCCCCTTATGGTCTCGGCCAAAGGAAGATTTCGTCGGAACAGCTCGTTGGGTTCCTGCAGGGAGATGGTCTTGACACAGGGGGAGACTTTATGGGGGCTAAATGGGAGATTCCTTCTGTCCTCGTGTGGAAAGAAGTGTACCGAGTTTTGAAGCCCGGTGGTCACGTTTTGTCGTTTGGGGGAACGCGGACAATAGATCTCATTAGCTTGGGTCTTCGGGCAGCTGGTTTTGAATTTCGCGATTCGATTTTGAACATGTACGCTTGGTGTTATGGGTCAGGTATGCCAAAATCTGAGAACATTTCCAAGCGGATAGACAAAAGAGCGGGTGCTAAAAGGGAGGTTGTCGGTAAGAGCCCTTACGCGGCCCGTGCAAATAAGCACCCAAGAGCTATGTCTCCAGGCGACCTTCCCAGGAAGGTTGAAGACACGAGGGAGATCACAGCTCCTGCGACTCCCGAGGCTAAGCTTCACGAGGGTAAGGGTACGGGACTCAAGCCTTCTTTCGAGCCCGTCGTGCTTTTCCGCAAACCCTGTGAAGGCACCACTACGGACAATGTCTTGAAGTATGGGACAGGTGCTCTCAATATTGATGCGTGTCGAGTTAAGCATTCAAACAAGAAGGATTTTGAGAACCACAAGTCCCAGGTCGACGCGGTCAGAGCCAAGGGCGGAGTGCGGGACGGATCTTGGAAGAATGCTTCGGACCTTTCTGGGGCTAGTGAGGTGACTTCGGCCGGTCGGTGGCCGCCGAACATGACGCTGACGCACCATCTAGATTGTCGGAAGGTTGGGAGTAGGAAGGTGGACGCTCCCGTCATTAATCGGTTTGATGACGGAGCCAAGCCTTTTGGTGGTGGGGCCGGCCACCAGTACACCTCGACGCAGACGGGTGATGCCGACGGGAAAGAAGACATCATTGTCTGGGATTGCGTTGAGGGGTGCCCAGTCAGAGAACTGGATGAACAAAGTGGTGTACTGACTTCTGGTACAGGCGCTGTGAAGAAGGCTTCTGCGAGAGGGGGGAAACGTCAAGGGGTTGTTTATGGGAAAGAGACTCGACCAGAAAACACGCCGAATATTGAGTATGTGGGTTCTGGTGGAGCTTCTCGCTTCTACGGCCAGTTCCAGGACTCCGGGGCACCCTTCCGGTACGTCACCAAACCTTCGGCCAAAGAGTACACCCTCAACGGGCAGATCGAGAATACGCATCCGACCAAAAAACCAATAGATTTAATGCGTTGGCTCGTTAGGCTCGTATGTACCAAGGGAGGCACGGTTCTTGATCCTTATTGCGGGTCAGGGTCAACTCTTCACGCAGCCTGCGAGGAGGGCATGAACTACATCGGTATCGACAAGAACGAGACTGCTTGCAAGATTTCTCGTGATCGGATGAACATTGTCTCAGGTAGGGAGGAGGCACGTCGTGACCAAATGGATGTTTTTGACCTTATGATGGGGCTAGACGATGAGTAAATTGGATCTTTCCTCTTTCGCGTACGTACCGATCGACAGTGACGACCCCAACAAGATCTACAGCAAACCCTTCTCTGTTTTGGATATTGTTGGGAATGTGTGGAACGTTGTGACTAACAGGGAGTGGCTTGTCGCAGTGAAGGGGAAGGCTGTTTACGGTCGATGGAAAGGCGGAGAGAGTCAACTCAATGCCGTGCTGAAGTTTGTCCAGTCAAACAAGATCAATCCTCGTCGTATAGCTGTCACCAAACTTCAGGATCTGGTGACAAAGAGTAGGACAGGTGTCTTCAAGTTCCCCCGGGAAGAGAACCAAGAGGGGGATGGTCGAGCTGTTGTTCAGTTAAGTAAGCTCGCTACCGTCCTTGAGGCATGCACGAAGGAGTACCTTGAGGTGTGGGATGCGTCTACCACGGCCAACTATTTGCCCTGCGTTGGCCTCTCGGAGCCTGGTCGACGAATGTTCCTTATGGGGTGGACGGGAAGTCTTTTGACGGCTGAGGATTTTGACGTGGATGGTGAATCTGAGAAGTCCCAGCCCACTGTCCAGGCGGTTGAACAACAGGAGTTTCCCGAAGGTATGGACGCGTTCGATATCATGATGAGTCTTGAATGAGCCAAAGTTTTTTCGCACGCGTTAGCTTTTTGATGGCGTGTTCTCGTCTGAGGGCCTCTCCAAGGCTCTTTTGAGGTTCCCAGTGTACGAGACACCACGGTCCCTGCCCGCGCGTTCTGCGTGCACCTGAGCCGTTGTTGTGGGCTTTTAGTCTTCGGTCGATGTCGTTGGTTATGCCGGTATACAGGTGGTCGGTTTTTTGACTTCGGAGTATGTAGACTCCCCAGCCGGTTACCATGTGAGGTTGCCTTCGTCTTTCCGCATACGGAGTTTGGATAGAATCCAAGGGCCGTGGACGGTGGAACAAAAAAGGCCGCCGGCCCACCTCTTCCGGTCGTAGTCGGACAAATCTTTCATGGCTCTGTCGCGTCGCATGGCGATGTTGTGTGCTGCCGCCCTGATCATATCGTCTCGGTACCGGCCCCAGTAGGGGGCGTGGGCCATAACCCAGACAGAATAGTCAACTTGCCCTTCTTCGTAGAATGGATCTCCCTCAGGAAAATCGTTTAGGTTCGCGTGAAGCAGCTCATGGCAGACTTTTTCGAGAGTCGTCCCTGGCCTGCCCTCAACATAGTCTTTACATAGCCGGATCTGGCCGTTGGATGGCTGGAAACTTGCGTTGGCTCCTGCCGCGTGAAAAGGGTCTTCGATGGGTAGGATGTTAGGAGAAGGTTCTTTCTGGAACGGTCCCAGGCACTCGTGTATGAAAACATAGCACTTGTAGGCAGACCTTTCGATAAAACGATCCCAGTTGTTTCCACAGATCTTGCTTTCGAAGAGTGTGGTGAGAGCGGCTGTCCGGGACTTAAGTAGCCGTCTAGAGGTGCTGTTGAGTTGTTCTTGGACTTCTTTGGGCAGCATATCAACTCACATGGGGTACAAGAACTTCTTGTGCCCATCTTTCTATAGGAGATATCATGTACAACTACGATCGTACTGCCAGTTCAGACGAACAGAAAGCTTCTGACCTTGTCAAGTTGGTTCGAGAGGCCGAGCAGCATCGCCGCAAGGCAGAAATGTCGCTAATAAAGGCCAAACTAGTGGTCAAGTCCTTGGACCCTGTGTTAGTCAAGGAATACAATAAGACGGTAGATCATCTCTCCAAGGCATCCAAAATGATCGACGATCTGTATCGGAAGGCGGTGGAGATTAGAGGCTAGTGGTCTTTAATTTCCGCGATTCCGACTTTGTAGGAGTTTCCTATGCCTAATGAAATGCCAGGGTCTGCCCGTTACGTCCGCACTAACCTTGCGACTCCTACAACAGGGGTCGGACTTACACCTACCTGGAGAGGACAGGCGATGCTTCCGAACACGTCGGTCCCTCTCTTACCGGGGGCAAGTTTTGATGCACGAGGTAGAGGTGCTTTCCCTTTGATGGTGCCGGGCAGGTTTCCCCGCGGTCCTCGTATTTCTGGGCAGCGTGGGACCTTTGATTTGTGGATCCGAACAGGAGCAGACGCCACGGCTCGCACTGTGGCTTATCTTACTGACGATCTTGCTCGGCTTTCGAATTTTATTGCGTTTAAGATCGATACGTCTAACCGGCCCCTCGTGGAGTTTCAGCAGGAGACAACTCCCCTCTCAGCTGCTACCGGGACTCTCATAGCAGTAGGTGCTCTTACCAACACGGAGACTGTTGTCGTTGACGGTAAAACCTACACGATCCAGAGCAGTCTTACTGATTCGGACGGGAATGTTTTACAAGGTGCCACAGTAAGCGATACTTTGAACAATCTTGTGGCGGCTATCACGCTCGGGCCAGGGAAGGGGACTCTGTACGCGGTTTCGACTACTCTACATCCAACTGTACTGGCGGCTCGTGGAGCAGGGGACACCATGGTTGTGACTGCGAAGACTCTGGGTACTTCTGGTAACTCGATTACAACTACAGAGACGACTGTGAACGCGAGTTGGGGAGGAGCGACGCTCTCAGGTGGAGCTGGTACGACGACTACGCAGGCAGCAGTGACGCCAGGTGTCGGTTATCCTGTGGTAGGTGAGAACGTTCTCGTACATACCCAGATGAAGTGGGATACGTCGAATTTCGTGGATGGTGTGAGACACGTGTCTTTGGTGACAAACGAGGCACGTGTTCCTGATATTGACTGGTCAACAGATCCTACGTCTGCTTGGGCTCACTTCGTCCCGACTCACCTGGTACTTGCGGGGCCAGCTCTAGGAGACGCTGAATTTAACGGTAGTGTGGTGGCAGCACAGCTTTCTGAGTCCCTCTAGGCAGCACTGAATCCTCTTATTGATCGTGGTACGTACTATGGCTGAAGAAAAAACCTGCAAGATCTGTAAACGTACTCGCCCAGTCACTGAGTTCGAGACCCGAAGAGGTCAACGCAAAAGCGTGTGTGTGAAATGCACACCTCCTAAAGGTAAGCCTTAGTCCTTGCTGCCAAGGGCTCGTCATTACCTTTTCGTTAACTGGTCTGGTCAGTGATTAAGTGTCTCAGCGAGATCACTGATTCTAGTTAGTGTGTTCTTCTGGCGGCACTGTGGAATATTTTAGCAAGGTCGTCTTCGTTCGGATCGTTTTCCGAGTCTTCTCTTAACCTGATGGCGTCAACTGATCGGGCTATTTTACGATCGGTCACTTTGTGGCTAAGGTTGAACGCTTTAGCTACAGCGTATGAGAAGTCGCCAAAGTCTTTTATGAATTCTCGGCACCATGGGTAGGGCTTACCTGTGGCCTTGCTCAACTTGCTCGCTCTGTTCACATTCCAAGTATACACCGACGTATGGGTGTATACCACCTTCCCTGGAAGCAGTTTCTGGTTTTTAGTGGAGAAGGTTGTTGGTTTAAGTCCAACTAGGTATTAGTCAATTGCCCCTGGAGTGCTCCCTTTTTCAGGTTCATCTAGCCTGGCAAGAAGCTTCGCGGGAAGATACCTCTTTTCTGTTTTCTGTCCCAATTCTTGTGCCAGTTTTTGGGCTTCCGTCATTCCTCCAGAGAACCCTAGATCTGCATAGAAAGCTCGAAGATCAGCAACCCTGGCCCAACAGAACCCAGCCTCCATACCTAGTCTTCGTTCTTCTGGGACGCGGTCGTCAAGCATCTGGGTGTATATCAGGTGTGATGCGTACGGTGCTTCCCCTCTTCTGAGGCTGTCTAGGCAACAAAGCCTAGTGTATCTTGTGTTTCGGGCGAAGTCTCCGCTGAGGGGCGATTCAATGATGACTCTCTTCATGTGACTTGTGTACACCAAAGGAGGGCGGGGCGGAATCGCCGGTTTTGTCCTCTGGTGGTTAGAAGAGCCGGCTTCTAACCAGACAACAGTAAGGTGTGTCCTAAGGCTGGTGGGTCGGTCTCTAGAACTGACTACAGGTGTCCGATCCGATCTCCTGTTTGGAGTCGTGTAGTGGTCAGGTTTCTTTCATTTGCCTACTGTAGTAGGATACTGTGCGAGTCCGAGTCTCGCTGGTTATCACGGAATAGCTCCACCGAGCAGCCCTTGTACGGCGGTCGCTAGTCGATCGATAGCGTCGTTGAGGTCAGTGGGGACAGGAGGGTTCCAGTTTGCTGGGGCTGTTGTCGTGTAGCCTGCTGTGTTGATGTAGGCCGCACCTGTCCCCGCTGTGGTGCCAGTGATGACATTGGCGTCGAGCCTCAGGGTCCCAGAAGCCCCTACATTGTATGCCTGGGTGCTGTCGAGATAGAGAGTTTTAAGGGAGACCTCTCCACCATTGCACACAATGCCAGCACCTGACCCAGCTCCGATTTCGAGTATGTGTGCGACATACCCGATGGTTGTCCCGCTGCCGATTCTTGCGATACCTATTCCAGTGCCGGTGATATAAATGTCTTCGGCCATGATATGAGTGTGGCCGTTCGCGACACTTGCGTCCCCTATAGCGTTACCGTTTTCTACGAAGGTCGAACGAACTTCGTAGATCAGAACACCCCCGGTAGCCAGGTTTGCACAACCTGTTGAACCCCCTGTGGCGTATACGGCCTGGGCCTCCACTCTCGTTGTCCCTGTCTGCCCAGAGGGCTTCAGGATTCCGTAGGGATTACCGGACGCTTCGACTGTGCCAATGTCTGTGTAGGTATCATCGGCAACGGTCAGGGTTCCTTGTAGGGTGATGTTGGGGGCGTACAGGTGCACCCAATCACTGAGAGTAATGTCTTCCGCGTACACGCCAGCATCTAGGCACGTAATCGAGAATTGGTTGGTTGAGCTTGGTGTTGCTGCTACAGCGGCGTCTTTGGCAGATGTTAGGGTGAGCTTCGCCGTGTCATAGCTCAATCCTGTGTTCGCGTCATTTCCATGTTTACCAACCCAGTACCGTTGGACGCTTGCGGGGAGCGAGCCTCCAGCAGAAGGTAGGAGAAGCCATCTCCCCTCTCCGGATTTGGTTGCGACGACCGTTGAGCCGTTTGGGGTTGCTGTTGAGGACCTGTCAACGTAGAAAGTCTGGTTTCCTTGTTTGACTGGTTTTCTAGCATTGTCCAGAAGACTATAATCGTCAACCTCTTCGAGGTCAGGAGGTGTATCTACCGGCTCAATCTGAGCTTCAAGTATATTGAAAGGGGCGTCCATCCGTCGAGTCAGGTCGGCGGGAACGAACGCTTCTCGGAGAACACGGCTTTTGGGATAGAGGTTCGGCATGTCTCTTTTGCGAGGTCACAAGAGGATTCTGGCGCAGGCGGCTAGACAAGTCAACTGCCTCGCCCTGAAGGGCGAGGCAGTTGACCCCCGCCCTGAAGGACGGGGTCTCCGCGCGAGAGACCGATGAATTTGGTTGGTGTGATGTACGGGAAGAAGGTCGACAAACCTAAGGCTCTTTGAGAATTTGGTCCGATTCGAGGAAGATAGGAGGAGGTCCCTACTTGCTACTTTAGGGCGCGTCTACCTAGTGTCACGAATTCACCTAAGGACATTCGCAAGGCTTCTTGCCGTTTCTTGATACGATCTGAAACAGCCCTGAGTTTGGGAAACTCTTTCTTGTAGAAATCGCTGATATTGTAGTCTATGTCAGGCACTGATCTCACATATTTTAGAAATTCTTCGGCTTTCTTTACCTTCTGTTCGAGCATCTCTTTACCGTCTGAGCTTGCGGTTCGATCAGGATCAAGCCTGTCTGCGAGATCGTGTAGTTTTTCTGCTACGACCTCTCTGCTTGGTCTTTCGTACGAACTGACGAATTCTAAGACATTCTGGATCTCTGTCTGTAGCTCTTGGGGAGATGCTATCTTTTTCATGTAAGCCATGGGCTAAAAAATGTTTATCACGGTTGACAACTGTATTTTCTGGCGGTATAGATAGAATTGATAGGAAGTGGAGTCAACGATAACCAAGTTGGCGTCATTTTTCATCACAACCGGTAGGAAACATATACGGTGTTATTATCTCGGGGTGCCGACAGGCTCCGCCCCCTGCGTAAGCGGCTTGGGCGGAAATAAATCGATAATGGCTTAGGTCGCCCGACTAAACCGAAGCCCTCAGCTGGGAAGAGACAAGGTGCTCAATACGGGAGCGAGCCCACACCCAGCACACCCTTGGTTGGTTTTTTCTGGCCTCGTGGTGCCCGTTGACGGCTCGGAAAGACGAGCACTTGAGCATACTTGGAGTTCCGGTGTGGTTCGATTCCACCTATGCTCTCCTAGAACCATTTTACCTCATAGAGATAAAATGGTGGATCGGACAACGACTCTTTACGAGGAGCTTGTAAAGACACCGCGCACCCATGAAACTACTAGGGCTAGGAGACCTCCTATGAACACGGCGTTGAGGAACAACAAGCCTCCCATGTCGTGGTGAATGAGTCTCCCGCCCCAATGTAGGAGGCTGGGGAGGCGGCTGACATCTGGCTGGATGGACAACTCCGTCTCTAGCTGAATTTGAGGATTTGCTAGGAGATCCACGACGGCGTAGACGAGGATACCTATAGTGTTGATTCCCCAGAGGAGCAGGAACTTTTTGACACTCACGATCTATCTGTTCGATAAGTGGACCACAAGGACTACAGTACAGGTTCATTGTCTTTTACGAGTTGCCCGATCGTTTTGGCGAGATAGTCTGCTACCTTGGAGGGATGCCCGCTCTTGGCACGAACCTTCTTGGCACCGAATAGGTTGACCAATGCCTTGGCTTTGACCTTTGTGGCGGGATCTTGGTCGAAGTCCACCATGAAGACAGCACGGTTGTTCATTGCTTGTGCGCCTGTCGATCCATAGGACTTCGGTAGATTGATAAGAGTGACTGCGACATTTGTTGATCCGAAGCGGCTGTCCACTTCGACAAACACTTGTCGATCTTCGACATTAAGTTTTCTTTCAAGCTCTTTTTTGAAGTCTTCGGCACTCATGGGTTCGTCGGCAGATGTTTTGTAATAGTCGTTCATTTTTTAACCTCTGCGTGTAATACGATCTGAGTTCGCATATGTTCGGTTGTGGTTGTGAATTTATCTGAGCGTGTTCGAGGGCTGTGTGTCTGGTACAGGTTCTTCGTCCGTGTTCAACCCGTCCGGTAGATCTTCCGAGAACGTGTTCCGCCTTTTTCGTTCGATGGCGAACGCGACGCGTCGGAAGATCATGGTTGTGTTGGTGAAGTTTTTGACGATGAAGTCCTCTGCTCCGAGTCGGATCATCCGGAGAGCCAGTTGCAGGTCGGTCGTATTGCTGACCACTACAATAGGTATCTCCGGGTATGCGTTGTGTAGTGTCAAGAAGGTGTCGATACCGGACGAGTCAGGTAAATGTAGGTCCAGGATGACGCAGTCGAACACGCCTCGCTCCAGGTAGTCACGAGCAGACTGTAGGTTACCTACCTCTCGGAACTTGGCCTCAGAGATGTAATGCTCTTGAAGGGCGAACACGAGGAGTTCTCGGTCAACGGAGCTGTCTTCGACGATCAGGATGTTCACACGGCCTCCTCTATCTTTTTGACAGGAACGTGCCCTTTTGGCCCTTCAATGACACCATCTTCGATCGGCCACCCTTTTTGTAGCGCCAGTGCGTCGATATCCCGTCCGCGGACAACAGCACTTGCGATGTCTTTGGCTTGGCCACTTGAGAGCCCTGTCTCCTCACGGATCATTTGAACAAGTCTTTTGACTTTGTTTTCTTTCTTTTCTTTTGGCTGGTATTTAAAGGCTTCTTTAAGGTATCTTTGGACGACACGTGCGGTAATAGATCCCATGCTTACGTCATACATAGGTAAATTTTCGGCAGTGTCTTAGGTTTGGCCGCAGTTCAGCAGACCGGGGCACTGATTTCTGTGGCCGGGTGCTGCAGGCTTGAGCTTTACCAGACAGACTAGGAGGGTGTGTAGGGAGGGGGCGTGCTTCTGTGGGGTAGTAAGGTGAACTGTAGCCACAGGTAGTGGAGTTTTCGGGCTAACCTCAACAGCTTCGGGAAACCTACAGGTTTTCGCACGAAGGCGTTGCATCTGCACTCATATGCTTTCTGTACGTCCTGAGGGTGTTTGGAATTGGTCAGGATGACAACAGGTATCAGGTTGATGTCGGGGTCGGCGTCTTGTCGGATCTCTTTGAGTACTTCAAGTCCACCTACCTTGGGCATATTTAGATCAAGTAGGACCAGTTTTGGTTTTTTGGGCATCCCTCTCAGAGTTTTAAGCGCAGCTTCCCCGTCCGTTGCAATCGTTATTGACGGCATGTGTGTACAGGCATCCCTGAAAGCTTCTGTGAGAAGCTCGGCATCGGTCGCATTATCCTCAACCAGGAGTATGTCCATTTTCGACCCTAGGTAGTGTGAAATGGAATTTTGTACCTACCCCTGGTTTCGACCAAGGCCAGATTTTACCTCCGTGTTGCTCTATAACGCGGCGCGCGATGGCGAGACCGATCCCTGTGCCAGGGTACTGTTCGATCGTATACAGGCGTTGAAAGACACCGAAGATCTTGTTTTTGTGTTGCATGTCAAAACCGATCCCGTTATCGCTTACAGTAATCTTCCACAAAAACGGGCCGTACGGTTCCACTTCTATTTTGATGTGAGGCGGTTCGTTTTTCCGTCGGTACTTGATCGCGTTCGAAAATAGATTCTGAATAACTTGGGCGACCATACTACGGTCACCATGGATGAGAGGCATGTCGCCCGCTACTTCGATGCGTGCCTTAGATGTGTCTATTTTTCTGACTAGTGACCGTTTTGCTTCCTCAATGGCAGCCCCTAACGGGAAAGGCTCGAAGGGTCTTTCTTGGCCTGCCTTCGAAAAGGCCAGAAGATCGTCTAGCTTTTTTTCCATCTGTTGTGAAACGGTCACGATCCGGTCTAGAAAATGACACCCTCGTTCGTCTAGGGCGGACTGGTACCTTTTTTGTAGAAGGGTCGCGAATCCTGCAATCCCGGTGAGAGGCTCACGGAGGTCGTGTGACACCAGAGACGTGAACTGAGTGAGAGCCTGGTTGACCTCTTGGAGCTTGTGTTGGTGTTCGACGGACTCTGAGATGTCTCTGGTAATTACGACGGCAGTATTGTTCGAAGATTTTCCCATATGGGCTTGAAAGTGCTCCAAAGTACCGTTCTTTTTAGGCACAGAGTAAGACAGTATCGCACTCTCTCCTGTTTCAATGACTTTGCGGACAGCTTCTGTGATCTTGTTCGCGACGTCTTCAGGTAACAGGTCTCTGACATTTTCGCCTATGGGTTTGTTGGTGGAGGTGAACAGGTACCGCCCTTCTGCGTCGATTTCCGACACAGGATCAGGAAGGGCTTTCATGATACCGTGCAACCTGCCTAGAACTCTCCCTCTCGGGCACTGGTGTTCGTTCTCACACCTTGGTGGAGTATTTGGGATTATTTGTGTCATTGGCTGTTACTTGGTGGTGGTGTGGTCTCGATTGGTGCCGTGATGGTGGTTTTTTTGTTGGTGTTGGCCGCGAAGTAGGTCGCAGCTGCTGTGGCAAGTACGCCGAACAGAGTTAGGGCGGCGATAACTACCTTTACCCACAGGTCCATCTTGGTTCGCATTGTCTGGTTGTGTTCCTTGAGCACCGTCATACCTGTCTCAGTCACTTCGTCGTGTAGACCGTCGACGTTGCCTTCGAGAACACTGATCCGGTGGTCCAGGAGGTCAACCTGGGAACGCATACTTGGGCGATTACTGTGACCTCGCAACAGTTCTTTGTCCAAGAGTGTGACTGTTTTGATTATTTCGTCTTGCTGTAGCCCTTGTTTGGCGATCTTGAGGCTGATGTCTTGCAGTGCTGAGAAAGTCTTTCGGGACAGATCTGCCACAGCTGAGGTGGTTTCAACTTGCATGTCTCGAATAGTGTCGGCACTGGCCCCCCTCTTTTGGGCTTTGTTCATCTTTAACTTTGTGCTAGACACTCGACGAAAACTATCCGCCTCTGTGGGTTCTAGTCTTACATTTCGTTTGTGTTTTTCGATGGCGAACACGATGCGTCGAAAAATGTCTTCTTCGTCTGTGTACTTTTTTAAAATGAAGTCGGCGGCCCCTGATTGGATCATTTCGACTGCGAGGAGCCGATCCTTGTTGTTGGTCATCACAATGAACGGCACATGGGGGTACTGGTCGTATAGTTTTTTGAATGTTTCTTTGCCGATCGAATCAGGCAGATGAAGGTCGAGTACAACACAGTCGATTGTCTCAGTGTCCAGGATATGAACAGCTGCCGCCAGGGACGGTGCTTCGTACAAAGTTACCTCTCCTCGGAATTGTTCTTGGAGCAGGTACCGTAGGATTTCTCGGTCCGGGGCTCTGTCTTCTACGAGCAGTATGTGTTGCATTTCAAGTAATATGGGCCACAAATGCATTTGCGACGACCAGAGGAGCAGTAAGAGTTCGGGTCTTTTGTTGCGGCTGGTATACAGTGTAGAGATACCGAGGTAACACGGTTACCGGTAGGATCAGATGACGGCTTTCTACGAGAAGGCAGTGTTGGTGTCGGATTTAGTGATTAGGAGGTGTAGCATGGTTTGGAGATTTTCCAGTTTTGTTGGATTTTTCACTGTCAGGGTCCCAGGGCAAGAGGATCAGAAATATTCTGAGTTCTGTGAGGCTGCGGATGCTGTTATCAGGTCTAAGAAATATACGATGCTTTTCGATCCGTGCGGTGATCTTATGTTGACCAAAGGATCCCCCTCTTGATTGCTTGTGTGGAGCTGGTTGTTCCGGGGAGACGTACGAGATCTTGTTCTGGGCTTGATTCCTGGTGAAAATAATGTCGAAAAAACTAGAAAGACCGGTTATCCGGGTCACCTCTGAGGAAGGCTTTCCAGGTTCCGGTTCTTGGCGTACAGAATGTCAGTGTAATCCGGGTTGTGTTGAATACAGGTGTCTTAGTTGTAGGGAGGTGTGGTGTAGCCGTCCCAGTAAGGGCCCGTGTCCCAAATGCGGACACCATAAATTTGTGTGGTGTAATTACACAGAATGGTGTAGATCACATGAAATGACTTAGTGGTGACGTGTTGGTAAACTGTCCCTCTGGTCCTAGAGGGAGTTGAGTGGGGCTCACGCCCTGCTGTTCCTGTTTCACCTCAACGGTCCTGGTCGATGTTTGGCGTCAATGTGCGAGAGGAATGATGTGTGCCTTCTATTGAAGAGGTGATGGCTTGGAGTCTGAGTGAGATCAAGGACGGCATCCGCCTTTTGTTGCCGAAAGACTGGAGATTTGACCACACTCTTAGGGACGATATGTGGCACGAGGTTCGGATACTGGAGCCTGTGAGCGGAGGACCTGATGACAACTCTTTGCGAGAAGACAGGGTTGTGTGGTCGGACACCTCTCCTGATGAAAAGCTTGTTCTGTACGGTGCTTATGGTTTTTTGTTGGCCCGGAGGCACAGGCCTCGCCCTGACTCTCCGTGGGTCCGACGCCCAAATGCGGTTCGGGACGCTTTCAGACGTAAAGCCCTTCAAAGATTTGGTGCGAAATTTGGCACAGTGCCGGATCCCGAAGATCTGGATCCAGAATGGATCCGTTCGGTGTATGGCAGTAGACTCAACAGAAAGCCCTAAATGGAGATCCAGTAATGCCTCAGATGTTTTCAACGAAAGCTCGGAAGCAGCTTCTGAACGGTGTCAGTAAGCTTGCCAGGACAGTACAGGTGACGCTTGGTCCTAAAGGCCGCAACGTTGCTCTAGAAAAGGCTTTTGGGGGCCCTCTTGTCACGAAGGATGGTGTGAGTGTTGCCAAGGAGATCGAGCTAGAAGATAAGTGGGAGAATCTTGGGGCTCAGCTTGTCATGGAGGCTGCTAGCAAAACTTCTGAGGACGCGGGAGATGGTACTACTACAGCCACAGTCCTCACCGCGGCCTTGTACCGGAAGGGCCTTAAGCTGGTCGAGGCAGGTGCAGCCCCTGTCGCCCTCAAGAGAGGCATTGACAAGGCCACCGAAATGGTAGTTGAGGAAGTCGTCAACTTGTCGTTTCCTGTGAAAGGACAGGAAGATATCGAGAATATTGCGACTATCTCAGCAAACGGTGACCGTGAGTTAGGTAAGATGGTGGCTGAAGCTGTCGGTGTTGTTGGTCGTGACGGTATTGTGAATATCGAAGAAGGGCATGGGACACACACCGAAATGGAGATGGTTGACGGGTTGAGCTTCGATCGGGGGTGGTTTCGGCCGGAATTTGCTCCCGAGAATGCGACAGAGGCTGTGTACAGCAATCCGTTTATCCTGGTCACAGACTTCCAGATTACAAGCTGCCATCCTCTTGTGCCGATGCTGGAGGCTGTCCTTAAGGCGCAGACAGGTCGTCCTTTGGTCATTATTGCTCCTGATTTTGGGGGCGAGGCGCCTTCAATGTTTCTCCAGAATGCTAGGAAAGGCGTTCTGAAGACCATGTTGATCAAGGCTCCTGGTTTCGGTCAAAGACAGAGCGACATCCTTCAGGATATTGCTACATTGGTGGGGGCTGAATTTATTAGTCGCGCTAAGGGTGACACGTTTGAGGGTTGTTTTGGTGCCACTGAAGGTGCCGATCCTCTCGCATTTCTCGGCTCAGCCAGCGAGCTAAAGGTTACTTCTAGGGAGACCACTATCATGGATGGTGGGGGTACGGCCGAGGCTATTGAGGCTCGTATGGACCAGATCCGTACCGAGATCTCTAAGACTGGCTCGGAGTATGACGCGGATAAGCTCCGTGAGCGTCTTGGGAAGCTCATCGGCGGTGTATGTGTGATCAAGGTCGGAGCCCATACCGAAGTGGAGATGAAGGAGCTGAAAGCTCGTATGGAGGACGCCCTGTATGCGACCCAGGCGAGCATTGACGGGGGTGTTGTGGCTGGAGGCGGACTAACCCTCGTAAGAGCGGCCCAAAGAATCAGAGACATGTCCTTGTCTGGTGAAGGGCTTGGATCCTACACGGACGAAGAGCACGGCTTCAGGCTCCTTTTGGAGGCGTGTAATGAACCTTTTCTACAGATTCTTCGGAATGCTGGTGTCTCCGGTAGTGTTCATCTTGCCAAGGTTCTGGGGAGCGAGGATGAATTTGTCGGAGTAGATGTTTCAGATTTGACACTCACCCACAAAAATATGCTGGAGAGCGGTATCATCGATCCTGTGAAAGTTGTTCGCAATGCTTTGGTGAATGCGTCGAGTGTGGCTGGGGTGATGTTAACCACTGAAGTTCTAATCACAAAGGACAGGCCGGCGAAACCTTCGGACGTAGGTCCTCGCATGCCAGGAATGGTATAACCTTCGCGTACCTTCTTGTTGGAACGCTTGGTAGGTGGATAATCGTCTCTTCAAAGTACACGGTCAGCGGCTACACGGCCTTCGTCGCCAGGATCTTCCCGAGGTGGCTAGGGCCATTGTGGCTGTTGTTCGTAAACAGGCCCAAGCATCGCGTGAGAGGTACCAGGGCGTCGGCTACGTACGTCTGTCGGGCTCTGGTATAGACGAGATTGTCCTGGCATCGGACTGGGATCTTGTCACGCCGTTCATAGAGGACGGCACATTTAGCCCCCTCACATACCCAACAGGGTCGTGTTTCGGGTACCTTGATCCAGACACACACTTCGACGGCGCGACGCTAGATCGAAAGGACTGGTATTTCTATCAGCGTGTTTTGGGTGTTCTTGAGCAAATCTTCACTGACAGTTACCCTGTTCCCAACACATAGGAGACTACTTTGTCTGACAATAAAAATTCCCACCTCGCCCCTGGACTGAAGCTGCCTCAACCTCCGCCGCGGGAAGACAACAAAAAGGTTGTTAACATAAAGTGTCGCAATAAGGGCTGTGATTCCATGACTGCGGAAATTCTTGAGATTCCTGGAAATGGCCACCAGAGAGTATATCGCTGCACGGAGTGTGGTCACCCTATCGCTGTAAATGTGGGCGGAGGGGTTAATTTCTAATGAGAGAACTAGATGTCGAGACGTTGAAGGCGTTCGAGGGATTTGTCGCTAAGCATATCCCTGGGTTTGAGGTAAGGTACAAGGACGAGTCGTACCTAATGGCCATTTTGGGAGTCCTTGCTGCACCTTTCAACAGGGACTTTGCGACAAGATACACAACCACTTGGGGCAAGAGGGTGTACTTCCCTAGTAGGGAATTTTATCGTGTCGACCCCTCTCGGAGTTTTCGGATTCTTGCTCATGAATTCGTACACTTGTGGGATAGCCAGGAGCACTGGTACTTTAAGTTATCTTACATGATGCCACAACTCCTGGTATTGGTGCCTATCTTGGTGCTCATGTTCTTGCTGGGGACGTGCTCTTGGATCCTGGGAGTTCCGATCATAGGGTATGTCTTAGGCGCTGCCTTACGTTCTGTTCACTTCGCCCTTTTCTGGTTCGTCTTTGGTGTGTCGGTCATAGGGACGGGTATAATGTTGGTGTTTTTTGGTGGGTGGTTACCCCTTGTGGTAGGGTTAGTTGCTCTCCTCTGTTTGTGCCCATGGCCTTCCCCTTGGCGCACTAAGTGGGAGCTTAGGGGTTACGGGATGAATGTCGCATTGGCCCGGTGGTTGTACGACACCACTTCTGCAAAGCACTTTTTCAGCATTGCCCGCCACTTCACTGGTCCGAATTATTTCTACATGTGTCGATCCTTGACTAAGATCCTGGCGGCGTTGGGAGACTACACACCTAGGGACGGCGTTCCCAGGGACGAGCCATATCAGAGAGTCCGTGCATTCCTCAGAGGTTCTTAGTAATGTCAGATTCTCTTGGCTTGGTACGATGCCTTCGGTGTAGAAGCACTTTAGACAGGAGCGGTAAAGAACCCCACCGGCTTGTCTGTTCAGCCTGTGGACAACATTTTTTGGTGGTGTTGCAGCTAGTCCCTGTAGACGCTCCAAAAGAACCTCTTCTCTTGGAAGATATTGATGCTCAGTGATGTTCAGGAACAGAGTGAGGGTGTTCGGCTCCTTAGGCGGGTCGTCGATGGGAGTATTTCCACTCCCTTGCTCCTTGTGGGTGATGAGGGCGTAGGCCGTCGGTTTTCTGTCATCTCGGCAGCGAAAGAGGAGTTTTCCGGCGGGAACGCCGATAGCGACCATTGTTTCAGGATTTCCAAAGAGGCTCATCCTGACCTCATTACCGTTCGCTCCGACGACAAAGGCATCGGTGTAGATACTATACGAGATGTTGTACGGCTGTCGAGTTCGTTTCCTTCAATGGTTCCTGTACGTTACGTTGTCATCGACGGTGCTGACACGATGACAACCTCGGCGTCAAACGCCCTCCTCAAGACTCTAGAGGACCCTCCGCGTTCCACAAGATTCTTTCTGCTCGCTTCTTCGTTTGAGTCGGTTATCCCAACTATTCGTTCTAGGTGCGGTCTCGTAAGATACCGATCTTTATCGGAAAAATTTATTCTTAGCTTCTTGGGACGGCACACGGACGACAACACTAAGGCACTTGTCTGCACTCGTCTCTCAGAGGGTTCGGTTGGTCGAGCCTATCAAATTCTTGCATCAGGTCGACTGTCCCTTCGGACAAAAATGTTTACCCTTTTGGAGCTGGGTTTGGCTGGAGACATATCACCTCTGTTTTCGACTATAGATGATGTCGAGAATGACCTGGATCAAGGGCTCCGTTTCCTGGGGCAACTCATCCGAGATTTGGTCATCCTCCCTTACGCTCCCGATCGAGTTTCCAACTTGGATATTCAAGATCAGCTAGCTCTCTTTCGCGACCGGCTGGACGAAAGGTATCTAAGCAGGTTGGTCGCAGGGTTGAGTCATCTCCGGAACCAGATGAGGGGGAGTATTCACCTTCCCTTCCATATCAAGACTTACCTAGTCTCTGCCTTTGGAGTGTGATTAATGGTCGCTAAGCCTCGACCAGGGCCTTTTCGTGTCTTTTTTGGGGACGAGGCGTACCTCCTTGATGAGATCTTGGTGAAGGCGAAGAGCCAACAGGATCGAGACGTGACTGTCTTTGACGGTAAGGATAAGGGTACTACAGGGAAGGACATTGTATCCCTGTGTGAGATGCCCAACTTCGCTGGTCAAGATAAGGGTGTTGTTGTCGATAACGCCCATAAGTTAAAAAAACCAGAGCCTCTTCTGGACTTTATCAAAGGGTGGGACGTCAATGACGATTCCGTGGTTCTGCTTATCATCGCTCGGGCAAGTAAGATTGGATCGTGGATCAAAGCGGCTGCGGATTTAGGTGTTGTTCGGGAATTTCAGCAACCAAAACCGTGGAAGCTTGAGGAGCGTGTTGCTCGAATTAAGAGGCAGGCTGACAAGGTCGGTGTACGGTTGGATGACGACGTGCCCGAGCTTTTGATCAAGATCTTAGGTTATGACTTACGGATCATTGTTAATGAGCTGAATAAGCTGCACTACCTGGTGGACGGTGAGACAGCGAATCGAGATCACGTGCGACAACTCGTACCTTTTCTGTTTCCTGTTGAGCCTTACCAGGTAGCAGAGGCGGCTCTTAGTAAAAAGCCTGACAAGGCTATGACCTTGCTTAGTTTCGTCTACCGCAACCTTGGGGCAAGTGCACATGTTCCTGTAACGTACGCACTTTTGCGGCTCTTTGAGAGAGTTCTTCTCGTTCGGGACATGTCGGATCGCGGGGACTCTACTAAGGTCATCGCGGAACGGTTAGGGATGCATGAATTCGCCCTAAAGAAGAACCTTTTGCCTATGGCTCGTCTACACCAGGTGAGCGAGCTGAGGGCTAAGATGCAGACAGTATGTAGATTGGACACACTGGTAAAGGGGCCGGCTCGATCTAAACGAACTCAGGTCGAACTGGTCCTTTTTTCTATCGCCTCGTGAGGAAAACCCCCGATGGAGATTGTCAAAACGCGTCAACTGTCTCAGGTCCGACTCAGCGAGAATTTTCTCGCCCCTTATCGCCAGAAGGGGGATGTCTTCGAAACGTTGTTGGCAAGGTCAACGTATTTGACCAAGTACTCCAGAGATAAGGAGGGGCCGTTATCGCACGAGTGTTGGACAGATACAATCAAACGAGTCGTGGAAGGAAATGTTAATCTCGCCCCTGGTGTGAGCGTGGAGGAGGCTCAGTTACTATTTCACTTATTCTGGACAGGACAGGCTATGCCTCCAGGCCGTGGCCTGTGGACGGGAGGGGTCGAAGGTATCCCTGCGGACGCTCGTTATAATTGCTGGTTCACAACTCTGCGGGACATTGATGACTGGTGTTGGACGGCTAACCAGCTTATGCTTGGAGGTGGTGTAGGTGTCGGCCTAACTGAGATCGATTCTCTGCCGACGGTTTCAGAGGGAAATGCTCGTTTCGCAGTATGGTGTCGGGACAACCACCCCAATCTCGGAGAAGTGGACCCTAACGGTCCTGAGTTCCTTAATGGCCAGACTCCTGTATTTAAGTGCGAGGATTCCCGTGAAGGGTGGGTCGCATCTTTTCGGAATGTCTTGGACTCAGCTTTCCGCGGCCAGGACTTGATTGTCGACGTGTCCGAGGTTCGGCCCAGGGGTGAGCCGATTAAGACATTCGGCGGAACCGCCTGTGGTCCGGGCCCTCTTGTACATCTCCTTCGCTCTTCTTGGGATTATATCCGGCAGGCGAGAGGCCGCCGATTGTCGTCGGTAGAGGCCCTTGATATCACGAACCACGTTGGTTTGTGCATTAAGGCAGGAAATGTCCGTCGTTGTCTACCTGGGAACACTTTGGTACACACAGAGACAGGCCTTGTGCCTATTAGGGACGTCAAAGTAGGAGACAAGGTAGCTACTTCTGGGACTAGGAGTGAGCGTTACATGCCTGTGACAGCCCACATGGATCAGGGGAGGCAGCGGTTGGTGGAGATCGAGAACCAGATGGGTATTTTTCGGTGCACGGGTAACCACCTAGTTGCTGTGATGACTGGCATCGGCACGTACGAGTTTAAAAAGGCTTCCGAACTGAAGCCTGGGTCGAGGATGGCTTTTGTTAACCATGACATCCCAGGAGATGTCACCGAACTCCCGTCTTGGGGGTATGACTGTTCTGAAGATTCAACCGCCTGTGCCGACATCTCGGTTCCAGAATTAACTTCAGAGGTTGCTTGGTTCTTGGGGTATTTTCTTGGGGGCGGTTACGTTAGAGCTGACCATAAAGAGAACGGGTTCAATGCTGAAGTGGTTATGGCTGTGGCTAACGACGTTGATGCTGCGGCCATTGTGGATCGACTGGATTCTGTGTTCTCTGCTTTTGGTGTGAGCACTAGTAAGACTCATCCGAGTAGCTGTGATGACAGCTGGGAGGTTCGAGCCACGTCCAAACAGTTGGCTCGGTACTTCTGCGAGAACTTCAAACAACCGGAGACAGCCACTAAGGTGCCTGAATGCGTTCTTCGTGGCACTCTTAGAGTTCGGGCAGCATTTCTCGCGGGTGTCTTGGATTCAGGTGGTCACAACAATAAGCCTGTGGTTTTGTGTGCGTCTGTGTACCCCACTTTCTTGGAGGAGCTACAGTCTGTTTATGCCAGTATTGGAATCCCTACCAGGCTTAAGTTGAACCGTCCCGAAAAAGACACTTGGCAGCCGATGTGCCATTTAAGCCTCGTGGGGACAGAGGCCGTGAGCTTCTTCGGGGAAAAAGTCCAGTCTTTTGTTTTTCGTTCGAACAGCAAACAGGCGACAACCCACTTGTTTAGTAGGCTCGGAGGGGACACAAAGGGACTTTGTCCTATCGAGGTCCTAGAGGTTCGTGATTCTGAGATTTTTTCCGACACTTATGATATTGAGGTTGCCGGAGCTGAGGAGTTCGTGGCATCCGGTTTGCTCGTACACAATTCCGCTCTCATTACGTTAGGTCATATTTCTGACCAAGAATTCCGTGATGCGAAGAAGGACTCTGCTGCCGTGATGAGCCATCGTCACACAAGCAACAACTCTGTAGCTTTCCAGGACTGGGATCAGCTTAATAATTTTGACTGGCGTGGGTTGGTGGCTGATAACATTGATTTCGGTGAACCAGGGATCTTGAATTTACCCCTTGGTCGTCAGACAGATCCTGGCGTAAAGGGTGTGAATCCGTGTTTCAGTGGGGACACTCGCATTGCTGTAGCTGATGGCCGTGATTCTGTTACCATCCAAGAACTCGCTGAGGCAGGGGTTGACGTTCCTGTTTATTCTGTGAGTCGCCAGACAGGCAAAGTGGAGATCAAGATGGGTCGCCATCCTCGCATTACTGGTTTTGGTAAGGAGTTGTTGCGTGTCTGGTTGGACGACGGTGGTTACTTGGACACCACACCTGACCATAGTTTCCTGCGGCTCGACGGCTCAAAGGTTAGTGCGTGTGACCTGGTACCTGGAGACAGCCTTCCCAGGTTCACTGCCACGGGAGAACATGTCCATTGTGATACCCGGGATCCCTCTGTAGAGGCGACACCCAAGAGCCAACTAGTCGTCCCAGTTCTTCAAGAAGACAACGATTCTGCTTCGGTGACTAAAAAGTGTGAGGTGTGCGGGACCCTGTTCGAGACTCTCCGTGGGTTTAGGGAGAGATCTTTTTGTTCTGATACGTGTGTGAGCGCATACTCTAATCACGAAGACCGGCTCTCTGCTCCTAAGATCGAATCAGAGCAGGCACGTGTTTGTTCTGGTCTTATGTTTGAGTTAGGTCGAGACCCCAGCCATATCGAATGGTCTCATGCCTGTGCGGTCGAGGGTGTGGCTTACCACCTAGGCCTGGCTTCCAGTTTCCGACATTTTAGGGAGGTCCTTTCTGCAGGGGCTGCCTACAACCACCGTGTTGTAAAGGTGGAGAAACTTCCCGGAGAGCATACGGTCTACAATATAACGGTGGACGACCACCACACCGTGGCTGTGATCACTGAAAGTGCTCTTAAAAAGGACGGGGTTCACCACACTGGAGTTTACGTAGCACAGTGTGGTGAACAACTTTTGCATGACCGTGAGGCGTGTAACTTGGCAGAAGTTTTCCCTGCCAAGTTTGGGGCGGGGACCGACCCTATCACTGTATTCCGGCTTGTGACTCGTTATTGTCTGAGGCAGCGCCTTACTCCACTTTCCGACGAGAGGAGTCATGCTGTAGGTAAACGTAATATGCGTGTGGGCGTGGGCCTTGGAGGTATTTGCGACTTTGAGTGGACCCCTGAGCTTCTCGCCAGGTGGTTCGGTGCATGTCGTCGTGAAGCTGATTCGTATGCTGAGGAGCTTGGTGTGAGCAAGCCCATAACAGTGACGACAGTTAAGCCTAGTGGTACCATTTCTTTGGTTAACAGTTCCAGTCCTGGTGTACATGCTTCGCACTCTCCTTACTACATCCGTCGCGTTCGGATTGCGAAGAATGATCCAATGTCGGCTGCGATGGCAGAGGCTGGCGTAACCTTCGAAGAGGACTTGTGCGACGAGACCCACAACACCTGGGTGTACTCCTTCCCCATGAAGGCGGACAATCCGAAGGTCACTAAGGAAAGTGAGACACTTCGTGATCAATTTGAGCGCCAGGCGACCATCCAGGAGTGGTGGGCAGACAACGCGGTGTCGAGTACCATAAACTTCGATGCTGAGACCGAAAGGGAGGAGCTTGCAGCATGTTTCGAGGAGTTCGTCCCTCGCCTTAAGTCTACTGCGGTACTTCCTAAAGGTCATGGGTACGTCCAGGCCCCATACGAAGCTATTGACGAGGCGACGTACAAGGAGATGGCTCGCGGCATCAATCACGACAGTAAACTTGTGGGCGGTGGGGATATCGAGGTGGAAGAATGTGAGGGAGGCGTGTGCCCAATACGCTGAAGTGGTTGTCCCAGGCGACCGCATCCTTCGGTCCGTGACGCAGAGACCGAAGCGATCCCAGAATTCCAAGGCGCATCAAAGCACCAAATAACACACAACCTGGCCCCTCTTGGTGTAATTAGAGGGGATGGACCTATTCGATCAGCTCGACCAAGAACGAATCGACGAGCTTGGGGCCAACATCTCCCAGGCTCGCCACGACTACTACAATAATCAGCCTAGCGTCCCTGATGAGTTGTACGATGCTTGGGTTGACGAACTGGCTGAACTCAAAGAGAACCATCCGGTTGTTGCTGCAGTGGGTGCCCCTCCGGTGTCGGACTGGCCCAAGGTCAACCATACTGTGCCTATGGGTTCCTTGTCGAAGGTGCAGACCATGGACGAGATGACCTCTTGGATACAGAAAGTCAGCAGAGAGAAAGGTACTGCGTCATACGAGAAACTGCTGGTCGCTGAGAAGCTGGACGGTATCAGTGTGTCTCTCAGGTACGAGAAGGGGAGGTTTGTTCAAGGGCTTACGCGGGGTGACGGTGAGACCGGTGAGGACATCACCCCCAACGTGGCTCGTATGAAGAACGTGCCGGCAAGACTCCACGAACCTGTTTCCGCCACCTTCCGTGGCGAAATACTTTTGTACAAGGATGACTTCGTTAAATACTTTCCTGGTATGCAGAATCCCCGTAACGCTGCTAGTGGAACAGCTAAGCGGCTCGACGGCTCCGGCTCAGAACACCTTACCGTGCTCGTGTACCAGGTACTAGAGGGCCCTGACTTAGAGACAGAGGAAAAACAGTTCGAGTTCATTAAAAAGGTGGGACTGAAAAACCCCCAGTATTACATCACGGCTATGGCTCCAGGTATGCGAACCCCTCACGATATATGGGTGGATTACCAGCAGTCTGTCCGTGAGGCGCTCCCTTACGAGATCGATGGGCTTGTGGTTCGTGTTAATGATATGCCCCATCAGCTGAGTTTGGGTGAAAAGAACAACCGTCCTATTGGCGCGGTTGCTTTCAAATTCAGTATGATTACAAGGGAGACGGTGTCAGTTGCTCGGATTGATCAGGTTGGAGGTACTGGCATTATCACACCGGTGGCTGAGTTTCGCCCTATCCGCCTTCTTGGTGCCGAAGTTTCTCGGGCTTCTCTCTATAACCAGAAATACGTCGAACAGATTGGATTCGACGTAGGTTGTCGCATCCTTGTCGGCAGATCAAATGACGTGATCCCGAGAGTTGCCTCTGTTGTCCGTAGAACAGGAGCAGTGTCCCAACCTCCGACTCATTGTCCTGAGTGCGGTACCCCCACTGAGAGGAGCGGGGAATTTATTGTCTGTCCGAACACAGGCGAGTGCCCTGCTCAAGTCGAGGGCCGCATTCGACAGTGGATCAAGGAGCTAGGTATTCTTGAATGGGGTCCGACTCTGGTGTCGAGGGCCGTATCCACAGGTTTAGTTAAGTCAGTTCCCGATCTGTATAGGCTCCACCAGCGGCAGGTACAGGACTTAGAGAGAATGGGCGCTGCGTCTGCGAAAAAGGCCGTTGAGCAGCTTTGGGTGGTCACACCTCTACCACTGGAGCAGCTCATGGGCGCTCTTGCGGTGCCTTTGTGTGCCACGAGTACGATGCAGCTTCTTGTTGACGCAGGGTACGACACTGTACACAAACTAAAGTCTGTTCGAATTTTGGATCTGGAGAACATTCCCGGCTTTGGTCCTAAGAGAGCACAATCCTTTAGAAGATGGTTAGATAGTAACGAGGCCGTGTTGGACGACTTGGTTGAATTAGTTGGGGTCAAGGAGCGGCCTGTGGGCGCCCTTACAGGTAAGACTGTCTGCTTTACAGGGGCGTCTTCGGTGAAGCGGTCCGACCTCATACGGTTGGCTGAGGAGGCAGGAGGGACTGTCAAGAAGAGTGTGGTCAAAGGCCTGACTTATCTCGTCATGGCAGATCCAAGTTCTAACTCGTCCAAAGCAAAAGCCGCACGTAAGAACAAAACTGAGTGTATTTCGGAAGAAGGTTTTCTGGAGATCGTGGGGACCAATGGCTAATCTGGAGACAATTGATGGTAGGATCCGAAAGGTGATTTTCCAGAGCGGTGATTTTTACATTCTCTCATTTTTCTCTGAGGACATGGGTGAGCTGGTAGCGAAGGGTAATATTTTTGGCCTAGTTCGTGTTGTATCTGATATCACCATTCGGCTTATCGGTAAATGGGTGCGTCATCCGAAGTACGGTCGCCAATTGTTGATCCGAAACTGGGAGCCTTGGGCAAGGTACCCACAAGAAGTCCGGTACTTCTTGTGGAACTGTGTAGACGGCTTCAGTGATTCCGAGGTTTTGCGGAATATTAGCAAGAAGGGCCCTGAGGCCTTCCAGACGCTCACTGAAACGCCAAATGCGTTATTGGACGCCCAACCACCCATTGGTGAGCCTCGGGCTGTTCAGGCGGCCATTCTAGGTTGGGGCGGGGCATTGTCTACAAGGAACCTGTCGACTCTCCTCCAGGCGGGTGGTGTCCGGGGGGACGAGATTCAGCTCGCCATGGCTAGGTTTGGGCAGAACACCGCGTCAGTTATTAAGGAAAATCCTTACCGTCTTTTGGAGGTCATGGATGACTTTTCGAGAGTCGACAAACTGGCGATGAAGCTCGGCTTTAGTATGGGTTCTCCGGAGAGGCTCCAGGGTGGGATCCTTTTAGCCCTCCGTGAGCGTTCGAAACAAGGCCACCTCTTTTTACGTCGGGGGGAACTCAAGGAGATTGTGCCGGCAGTTTTCTCTGGGTACAACCTGATCCCTCCTAGGGGGGACTACCGGGAGGCGATCAAGAAGCTTGTTGAGTCTAAGGGTGTGGTATTGGAGCCCGGGGTAGGTATTTATCTTGACAGTCTGCATTTCTATGAAAGGGAATCGGCTGCACGTATCCGAGATGTTCTGAAAGAGGAAAAGGGTGATCTTAGAATCAACATCCAAAGCTTCATCGCAGACTACGAGCGGTCCAATAGGATGTCGTTGTCGGATGCTCAGAAGGAGGCCGTTGAAAAGCTGGATCGGAACAGAATCCTCGTCCTTACAGGCCTCCCTGGCACCGGGAAAACAACCTGTGTCCGGAGCATTGTGCGTCTGTTTGAGACCACAGGGTTGACTTTCACGCTTATGGCCCCCACGGGTATTGCTGCGAAACGTCTCTCCTCTGTGACAGGGCAGCCTGCATCGACTATTCACAGGGCCTTGCGGTACGACGGTAGTTCTTGGGGCCATAATTCGGACAACAGGTATGTTGTTGACGCTGTCATCGTTGACGAGATGAGCATGGTGGACCAGGAATTGTTTTATCGGCTCCTGTCCGCACTTCGTCCCGATACATATTTGGTTCTTGTCGGCGACGACGCCCAGCTCCCTTCTGTGGGGCCCGGGAATGTGTTGAGAGAACTGGTGGCTTGCGAGGACGTGCCGAATGTGAGGCTTACTCAGATTTTTCGGCAATCCGAGAAGGGAGAGATCGTTAAGAACTCTCACCTCATCAATAAGGGGGAAATGCCGGTCCTCCAAGGACCTAAGGATAAAACGGAGTTCCATTTTGTCCCTATGGACGACGAGGACAGAATCCTTTCTTTTGTTGTTGCTATGGCTTCGAAGCTCAAGTCCCGTAACGACAACTTCCAGGTTCTTAGTCCGAAATACGAAGGACGTGTAGGTGTCAACACGCTCAATGAGAGGCTTCGGGATAAGCTTAATCCCAGAGGACCCAGGGAGTGGAAGCAGGGTGAGCAGCATTTTCGTACTGGTGACAGGGTCATGGTCATTCAGAATGACTACGATCTTGGTGTCTATAACGGGGACATGGGCAAGCTCGTGAGTATTAGTCGCGAAAGCCTGTCCGTTCGTATACACGGGCTAGGAGAGAATGACCTAGACACAGAGATCACTTTTACGTATCGTGCGGCCGAACAAAAGCTTCGCCTCGCCTACGCGATCAGTGTTCATAAGTCCCAAGGCAGTGAATTCAACCACATTGTACTACCGATCACACGGAGTCAGGGTAGGATGCTTCAACGGAACCTGTTGTACACTGCGGTCACTCGTGCACGCAAATCTGTGTGGCTTATCGGAAGCTCCTCTGCTGTCCAGATAGCCATTGACAACAATAAGGTTGTTCGAAGAAATACCGTCCTCCGGGATCTCATCTCGGTGTAGACTTGGTTCATGTCAAGTAAGTTGACCCCTGAACAAGAGTCTAGGATCAAGAATCTTAGTGAAAGTATTTCAGAAGAAAAGCTAACTGTTGGTTTTTCTATCGAAAATCGAGACACTAGGGGTTCGAAGAAGTGGTGTATGGTGTCTCGTACGATTAGTCTACGAGACAAGGGGTACACCTTTGGGGACTCTCGAATCCTTTCGTGCCTTTTGGGTAAACGTGTGACGGCTGAGGTTCTTCGTGATGCTGTGGTCCGAGGCCTCCTTTCTGGAGGCGAGGCTAAAGCGGAACTAGAGAGCGCTTTTTTGAAGTACGACACAGACATTGCAAGGTTTATGGGCGAGGAACATGGATCCAAATAGAGTCAGACAGATCCTGGATCGGTTGCCGCAGCTTGTGGTTGAACTTGACCCTGACCCTGTGACAAGAGGTCCGGCCCATCTTCAGAAGGCTATTTTCACCACACGGTCCTACCTCAATGAGACAGGTGTTCTGATCCAAGAAGTTCTGAGGTACTTGGGTGGGCTGGAAGGTGAGCTGGATGCCAGAGAGACACTTTTTCAGATTCGTTCGGATGAGCTAATGGCTGAGGACGACAGAGTCACAAGTCGTCCGTCTATTCGTGATCGAGAGGCTATGATCAATGTTATTGAGCGGGAGGCCAGGGCTGAGATTTTAAGGCTACGTCAACGTGTGCGCGAGGTACAGTCTATTGAGAAGGCCGTTCGGCACCGACACCGGGAACTGGAACACACAATGTCAGCCATACGGCTTCAGCGTGGTTTGATCCAGACTGAGGTGAAGACCGGCTCTTTTTATGGCGATGAATCGAACCCAGAGAACGGTACCTGGAGCCACAAGCAACCTAAGAAGGAACCGGAGTTGGACGAGTCTTCTTTGGAGAAGATCTTCAACTCTACACTGGAGGAGGATTCCCCAGGAGACAAGGAGTCTGTTTTAGGGGCTAACGATCTTACGATTCTTGATCGTGATCGGCGCAGAAAAGGTTCTTTTGCAGAAAGGCCTGTGGCTGAGGCACCTTCTCAAGGAGAACACAGGGGGAGTCTTATCGACTTTCTGGATAAGGTTGATCTTGGAGACGACGTCAGTCTTGAGGACGATCCTCTGCCTGCACCTAGTGAGAACAAGAAAAGTACCAAGAAAAAAGAATCTAAGTCTAGTCTTGTTCAGCAGGATCTGGGTCAGTTTGACAGTGATGCGACTCTGGGTATGGGGGAGGATGTTTTGGAGGAGGTGTCCGAAAAATCTCTTGGAGACGGCAAGACATTTGATACAGAAGAGGTGGATCAGGACATCGTTAACTTTCTTGATAGCGACGACGACGACGATGACGTGGACTTGTTGAACATTTTTGACGAAATCTAGTCGGAATTGGTGTATCTAGACAGAGTCCTTGTTTGCGTGGCCCATCCCACGGACATTTGTTGGGCCGCACAACCTTCACATGGAGAGAAAAATGACTGACGACGACATTTTTGGCGGTTACGGGGAAGACGTGGGTCTTGGAGAGGAAGACAGGAAGTACGCGAAATCTGACAGGAAAGAAAGGTTCAAGGGCGAGAAAGATCGTACGTATCGAGTAGCTTTCGTGTATTTTCACCCGATTAATATCACAGCCATGAGATCGGCCAAGAAGAAGGATCCTGGTATTTCTGGCGAAGACTTGTGCAAGATTGGTGAAGATGCGCTGAAGAAACGTGCTGAGAGCCTGAACAAGTCCGTCGATGAGCTGGAGGACTGGGAGGTGCTGGATACGAGCCAGATTCAGTTCCGTAAGGTAGTAGCCCACTACAAGGAGGGTGTGGGCTACGCGGTGTCTAGGTTGGGGCTCGACGGCAAAGAGGCCGATAAGGTTTGGGAGCAGATGGGCGATCCCAAGACGTATTTCACCACTGTCCTGTTAATTTACCCCACCAACAAGGACGGGGACCTGGACAAGAGTCGCCTTAAGGATGGTTGGGACGTAAAGCCTTGGCGTTTCCCTCCTCGTATCTACGGTCGTCTACACAAGGTCGCCGAAGGGCTTAGATCGAATGGCCTGAGCGTCGCCTCCCAGGATATTCTGCTCACGTGCGAAAATACGGAGTACCAGAACTTCCAGCTGGATGGGGCCGGCAAGGCTTTGTGGGTCAAGAATGAGAAATTCAGGGACATGGTTTTGGAGGCGGCCTGTGGTTTGTACAAGGAACTCCAACCTTTCAGAGAAATGTCTACCGCGGATCTGAAGATCAAGCTAGGTATCAACGATTCTGTCGGAGAAGACGTCTCGGACGAAGACTTCTCTGACATGTTGGATAACGTGTAGCGTGATTTCTCTTGGCCTTGACCCGAGTCTGACCGGCTTCGGTTGGTGTGTGCACAGGTCGGATGTTGTCGGTCCAGCTCGGGTCATCGCCAAAGGAGTGTGGGCTACGCCTGCGAGCCAGGTGTTTGTCTGGCGGTACATGTTCCTGCGGGATTCTGTGGACAAACTCGTGGGCACGTATCCTGAAATTGATGGTGTTGGGGTAGAGTCTCCACCTTTCGGAGAGATGTGGAGCGAAGGCCTCTATGGGCTTTTCCTGTATGTCGTAGAAGCGCTTTTTGTGCGGAGAAAAGATGTAGTATTTTTCGACCCCCAGACACTAAAGCGTCTTGCTAAGATGGATCCGAAGGTTCGGAAAGGTACGATGGATAAGCGGGATATGGTTGAGGCAGCTAAAGCGGACACTCAGGTGAAGCGGTGGAACCACAATGAGGCTGACGCGTACCTACTTGCTCGATCAGCAGCCCGTTTCTGGGAATACCAGCGTGGCTTGTTGGGCCACGAGGAACTAACACCTTCTGAGGCTCTCACGTTCTGTAGAAGTCGCGTGTTCCAAAAAGGGCCGCGTGCCGGAACTGTGGAAAAGAGAGGGTTAATTTTCAAGGAGGACGACCGATTTTTTCGGTTCTCGGTCCTCGATCCAAATGATGTTCTGACTGGAGTTCGTTTCGAGTAGAAAGGAACGACCAGAGAGGTTTACATGAATCCTCCTAAGAAGGCTCCTGTTAAGAAGGCGGCCACGACGGCTCTCGCCAAAAAGACGGTGAGTACGAAGGTCGCCAAGAAGGTTAATAAGAAGTCGGAAGGGTTGATGGCTGTTATCCAGGCGTCCATCCTCAAGGACACTGGAGAGAAGCCCGTAAAGGCGTCATACAACACTCCGACACCTCACGTACCGTCAGGGAACTTGTTCCTTGACCACACTATTGGCGGTTCTCTCACTCTCGACGGCAAACATCGTGTCTGCCCTGGATACCCTAGACGTCGGGTGACTGAGATATTCGGGGACGCCGGGTCTGGTAAGACAACGACAGCCCTTCAGGCTGTTGCGGAGGTCCAGAGACTTGGCGGTACCGCGATGTTTTTGGACTTTGAGCAAGCCATTGATCACAAATACGCGAAAGCGATCGGGGTCAAGTTTGATCAGTCTAAGCTCCTTCTCTACGGTCCTCGGACTTTGGAAGAGGGGTTCAAAATGATGTTCTTTGGTATCATGGGTGGTGTCGATCTGATTGTGATCGACTCTGTGGCCGCCATGACTCCCAAGAAGGAGTTGGAGAGAGATATCGATGACGAAGACCTCGTGGGTATCCAGGCTAAGAGGATCTCCACCTTGATGAAACGTGTGATCAATTCATGGTTACACGATCCTGCTGCGGTTAAGAGAAACGCGGAAGGTACTGCCATTCTCTGTATAAATCAGGAACGCAGTGCCATCGGAGGTATGGGTTCTAGCAAAAATACGGCAGGCGGTAAGGCCCTGAAGTACTACGCGTCCGTTCGTATGAACCTGTACAAGAAATCCGTAGAGTATGTGGAAAAGACGGACCCTCTCACAGGCAAAAAAAAGAAGTTTCCGTTCGGGACGCACACTGTTTGCAAAATGGTCAAAAACAAGATGGATTCTCGCCAGGGTCAGGAAGCCGAGTTATTCATCCGCTATGGTCACGGTATCGATGAGCATTACTCGGTCATTGCTGCTGCAACCAGCCATGGCATCGTGAAGAAGAAGACGGGTGGTATCTTTGATTACGGCCAGACGTCCATTCGCGGCCGGGAGAAGTTTCGTCTGTGGCTCAAGGAACATCCTCAGACTTTCCAGAAAATCAAGGAGGACGTCCTCAAGGCATTGGATGCGGCGGTCAGAGAGGTGGATTCAGTGGATGAGGACGAAGACGAGGACGACCTCACTTTGATGGCTGTCAAGGAGTTTGGTGAGGAGGATTCTGGAGACTACTCGGACACAGCGGAAGAGGAACGGGAGCCTGAGCAGGAGGTGACTCTTGATCCTGAGGAGATCGGTCCGGAGGAACCAGAGGACGATGCTCCCGGTACCATTGAACCACCAAAGGACGTCAGTGAGACATCTGGCGGTTTGAACGATGATTGAGTTCGAGATCAGAAATTTTCAGTCGATCAAACATACTCGGCTGAAAGTGGAGGGATTTCTCGCCCTTACCGGCCCTTCGAATATCGGTAAGAGTGCCATCATTCGAGCAATTCGGTGTTGTCTCACAGGTGCCGCGGGCACTGACTTTGTTCGACATGGGCCGGACTGTCCTCGTAGGAGAGGTAGGAAGAAGTGTAAGTGCTATGCTTCGGTGAGCATCAAGTTACCTGGTATGGTGGTGTTGTGGGAGAAAGGGGATGCAGTCAACCAGTACAAGGTGTGGAGGGGTGAGGCCTCTGAGCCTGAGGTCTTCAGTGCTGTGAATCGAGGGGCTCCTGAATTTCTTAGCCCAATGTTCGAGCCCGTTAAGATCGGGGATAAACGGGAACTGGTGCAGGTAGCGGAACAGTTTGAGCCAATTTTTCTCTTGAAGCATAGCGGCAATACAGTTGCTGATGTCTTGAGTGATGTCGCCAACCTCGACGAAATTAATAAGGCGATGTCGTTGGCAACTAAGGATAGAAAGAATGCCGTAAGTACACGCAAGATCCGAGAAAAGGACATGGCTCGTCTTGACCAGGATCTAGTGAAGTATAAGGGCCTGGACGGAGTCGTACAGCGTGGGATTGAAGTGGAGGCACGCTACGGGGCCATAGAAGTGGCCCAGAATAAGCTTTTGGAGCTGGACAGGTATCGGAGCGTCTTAGGCAAGGTACTGCTTTCTGTTCAGGCTCTGAGCGACGCTACTAAGCCGCCTGTACCTGATGCCTCGAAGGTGCGGGAGGCTGCTTCTAGAGCAGCCGATTCCGACAGGTTTCTACAAAAGCTCCGTTCCATGGCTCCTGAAGTCCGTAGACTTAAAAACATCGGTCAGGTCAGGGACGTCGAAAGCAAACCTCTTCGTGAGGCGTATACCAGATTGGCCCAGCTAGACGGATGGGTCCAGAGGCTTCGGTCGTTCAAGAAAAATTCTTCTGAGATTGAAATGGTTCGACAAAAGATTGTACCGGACAAGAAATTTGTTGAAGAGGCCCTTGTTCGTCTGAAAAAAGTCGATTCTCTTTTGAGGAGGCATACTTCCGTTCAGGAGGAGATTTCCAGGCTGGGGGCGGAACTGAAGACAACCTTGGAGAGAGAGCAGGCCATAGTTCAAGAGTTTCGTGATATGGGAGTATGCCCTGCTTGCTCGCAGCCTGTCACAGCTGACCATTGCTTGAACCTTGGGGGTTGACATGGGTCGCCTGTCCTTCATTTTCCGTACCGACGTACACGTAGCTGACCGAAATCCTGACTCGTGGAAGGCTGATTACCCTGCGGAGGTGTGGTCAAGTTTGGAACAGATCGGGGATTTGGCTAGAAAATACAAGACGGACGCCGTCCTTGATGGAGGGGACTTCTTTCATGTCAAGGCTTCAACTCGCAACAGCCATGGTTTGGTGGCTCGGGCAGCGTCGATCCATTCAGCTTATCCTTGTCCTGTCTACCTGAACATTGGTAACCATGATGTGGCGTACAATAACCTGGATACTCTTGAACGACAACCACTCCAGGTGTTGTTTGCGGCTGGTGTTTTTCAGAGGATGTCTGACAACACTTTTGAGAGCGGCGGGACCAGGGTTCGAGTAGTAGGGTTCCCGTATAATCCTGCGAGGGCTGTAGACGACTTCAAGTCCGTAGAACGAGGGGACGAAGATGTCTTGATTTTCGTAATACATGCTCTAGCCACTGAAAAAGTATCCTCGCCCGAGGACTCGAAAGACTTCTTTGGTGAGGCTGTTTTTGAGTACAAGGACTTCGTTTACGAAGGTGGCCCAGACGTCGCCTGTTTTGGGCATTGGCACAAGGATCAGGGAGTGGTTCGAATTGACGACCGTTATTTCGTCAATCCTGGTGCTGTGTCACGGGGCTCTTTGAACAACGAGAACCTGAAACGTGTGCCCCAGGTAGCCCTCATAGAGATAGAAGATGGGAAAGTGTCTGTCGGGACTATCCCGCTTCGAGTGTCTCCGGCCAAGGATGTCTTTGACCTGGTTCGGAAACAGAGACGGGAGCAGGAGGGGGCTATCATCACTCAGTTCGTGGAGCGTCTTCAGAAGGAGATGGGCGCTTCTTCTGATGGGGACGTGACCAAGACGATCGAGGGATTAGGCTTTGCTCCGGAAGTCCGTAACCGTGCTTTGGGTTATCTGGAGAAGGCGAGGAAGTAGATGTACGTTTCGTACTCGGGTTTTAAGTTATTTAGTTCGTGTGCCTACGCTTATTGGCACCAATATGTCAACAAGACGGAGCTAGACGAACCTGACGACAGAAGCGGTTCTTTGTATGGTTCGATTATTGGGATAATTTTTGAGGATTTCTACAACGAGGAAATGTGGCGCGACCCGTCCACAGTGCGGGAAAACCTCTCTCAGAAGGTCAGACACACAACAGATAAGGTTATTCGACAGGAGACCTCCCCCTCTTGGAGAGGGGCTGGCGGGGTAATCAGGTGGCGAGGCGAAGGGAAGGACCATAACCCTAAAGGTATGTACTCGAACAAAGAGGAGCTGATCGAGGACATTCGTAAATCGATCCCACAGGGGCTAAAAACTATTAAGTTTGGTCGCTTTCTCGGCCCATACGCTCGGGCAGAGGTCCGGTTGGATCAGATCGTCCAAGGGCACAAGATCGGCGGTAGGGCCGATTTCATTATCCATCGCATCAAGCCTCATAACGATATCGTTATCATTGACGGCAAGGGCTCGAAATGGGGTGGTAAGTACGTAGACCCGCGACAGCTCTATTGGTACGGCATGTTGTACCAATTACAACATGGTCGGCTGCCAGACAAACTTGGATTTTTGTACTGGAGGTTCCCTCCCCCTCGCAGTATAGATTGGGTGGAGTTTTCGGAGGCAGACACCGAGAGTTTGTTGGAGGAAGTCCTTTCGGCTATCGACAAGATCGAGGAGTTCTCTTCCAACATACCGGCGGGACTGGACTTTGTCGATCGAATGGATTGCGCCAAGAGACTATTCAAGCCCAAAGCCAATGAAAATAACTGTAGGTTCTGTCCGTACGCAACCCCCTCCTTGTGTACTTGGGGCGCGTCAGTTGCTCGGAAGATAAAATCTAAGAAGCCGTAGTGGCGGTGTAGGAGACTAACATGGCGACAATCACTCAGTTGAAACAGCGTGTCGAGAACGCTCTTGCTCGACACGCAAAGGTTAACCGGAAAAGGGATGAGTTGAGAGGTCAGTTAGAGGCCAGGAAGAAAGAGTTGGTCGAGATCGGTGAAGAGATACAGGCAGCTGGATTTGACCCTCGGCAACTCAAGCAGCAGAGAGATCAGGCCCACGAAGACCTACAGGAGCTTCTCGTCTCGTTTGAGCAGGACATGCAGGAAGTGGAGTCAGCTCTTGAAGAGTTCGAAAAGGAGAAGAGTTAAATGAAAATTAAGGTGGAGAGTAAGACCCTCAATGAGGCCCTTGGGGTCGCTAGTCTGGTTCCGCCCACGACGATAGTTTCGTCGTCGAATTCAGCGTCTGGGCAAGGCTCTGGTTATCTTTTTGAGGTCAAGGACGGTAAGTGTTCCATCCATAGTCGCGACCAGACACACCGTGTGAAGGTCAACGTCCCTATCCTTGACGCTGAAGGAGACGGGCTCTTTATTTGCCCTTTGGCTATTGTGGGAGGGCTTAAGTACTTGGATGGTTGGATTGACATTGAGTTTGGTCACAACAAAGATGAGGATTTATATTGGCTGAAGTACACAACAGAAGGGGGAGCCACCTCTGAGGTCTCGACCTTTGACCCTCGTTTAATGAAGACAATAGACGATGAGATCTCTGGTGACACCTACGAGGTTCCTTCTGCCATTCTTAAAGATGCTCTGGTGTGTGTCAACGCTCATGTTGCGACCGCGAACAACGACAGAGTGGGTGAGGTCTACAAGACGCTCCAGTTGTTTGATGCCTCACTTAGTGGCGGCGATGGCACTATGTACGGGGCCGACAATATTCGAACATGTTACTACTACTCTCCTACCTTGTGTGGTAAGGTGTTCTCCATCAATACTCGCCATGTTGGTTTGGTGACTTCTTTCCTGTCCAAGTTCAACGGTTCGGCGATGAAGATCCATATGGGAGAGGCTGTTCGGTTTGTCGAAGCTCCGGATGGATCAGCAGTAGGGTGGGCCGGTTCAGTTGAGGAACATAAACGGTTTCGGTACTACGCGTACAAGAATGACAGGTATGTCCTGGCGATTCCCAAGACAGAGTTGGTCCGGGCTGTCAAACATGTGAGTGCGGGCAAGATCGAGAAGATTCGTGTCGAGTACAATCACGAGAACAGGTCTCTGCAGTTTCATGCTAGAGGTCCGAGTGGTTTGATTTCCTCGACCCCTGTCGTCACTACCCCTCTTACCGAGGACGACGAAGAGTTTGGTGGCTTGGATGCTGATTCTAAGTCTTTCGGGGCCAACATTTCCACCGATCACATTAAGGGCATGATCGAACCTGTGAGAGGTCACCAGGTTATCCTTCGGGTGTTTATCATGCCGGAGAGTAAAAATCGCCGTGAGATGGCCCTTTTCAGGACGGTGGAGGAGTACCATCTCAACGACAACGGTAAGGAAGTCATTTCCGATGATGAAGGCGAGGAGGCCCACCTGTGTCGAGTAACGAGGTATGCTCCGTCGATGGGCTGAGACAGCGTGTGCGTGCTGCGTCAGCCGAGAGTGTTCGGCTGACGACACTTCGCGACCGTCTTCAGGCCGAAAGAGACGCTAGGCAACAGGAAGTCGCTGAATTGACTGTCGAAATAGACATCCTGTCGAAGGTTGGGGAATTGTATCAGGTTCTGATGGACACTCTCATCGTGAAACAGATAGAGGCTGTCGAGGGCCTGGTTACAGAGAGCTTCCAGACAATCTTTGATGATCAGGACTTATCTTTCGAGTCCGAAGTGAGCCAGAAGTATGGCAAGGTGTCGATCGACTTCTTTGTGCGCAGTGGGCCAAAGGACAATCCTCTCTCGCATCGCGGTAGGCCCCTTGAGTCTTTTGGGGGCGGCCCCACTAGCATGGCCTCGCTCATCATACGCTTGCTCACTATCGTCCGACTTAAGCGACACCCTTTACTGCTACTAGACGAGACACTTTTGGCTATATCGGACGAGTATGTTGCAGCCACCAGCCAACTTCTCCGAGAACTTTCATCTAAGATGGGGCTGGATATAGTTCTCGTCACACACAAACCCTCATTTGCTGAGCACGCTGATCAGGCGTACCGGTGTTCTCGTGTTGAAGAAGGTGGCACGGAACACCTGAAGGTTAAGAGGCTCTGATGAGCGACCGTCAAGTTATCAAGGCACGTATCAGGCAACTCTTGTGTGAGGAATTGGACCGACGTGTGGACGAGGCCCAACAGAGAAGGCCTCGTTTGTGCGCGCATAACAGGGTTCAGTCGCTGGATAGTCGTAAAGAGATCTACGGTGAGGTGAACGATGCTTACAATCGGATTGCTGTTGTTGGAAGCAATGTTCCCGTCAGCGAGACGATCGGGCTTTGTATGTTGGGCGCATCCGATATCGAACAATGGAAGGGTGCTGTCTGTGAGGACGACATGGACGCCATGAGGTGCCCGTATTTCTCACCGACAAAGACAAAGGGAGACATATGGGACGACTTCTGCCGGGACATATCTGACGCAGGCTGGGTTAGCCAGAACATGCCGGCGATCAGAGAACTCCTGTGGGTTGTGGGTGACCACCCTTTGGGCCTCCCATGGTGGAAGGATCTGTGGTACCGGTGGGTGCTTCGGATCAAGGTCGTTCCAGCTTTGCCTGTGTCTGATCCCGATCTTCTGCCTCCTGGTCTGGATGAACCACCATTGTTGGAAATGCAGGATGGCGCAGGAAGACTGGTCCAGATTCGGAGGTCGAAGGATGAGGACGTCTGTTCTTGAGATTATTTTGGAGGTGGACAGGGTCCGACGTCGGGCAGCACCGGCCGGATTTTCTCTTCCTGTGCTTTTAGAGTATACAGATGACCTTAAAAATGCCCCTTTCTTGTCGACGAACACGAGAGGGGTGTTCCTTCAAACTAGGTTATCCCGGGAAGGGGTTGTTCGGTTCGCCCCCACTCTTTGTCCTCCTGAGCAAGAAGGGAGGCTTGTGGAGGAACTGGTGAAGACGCTTTGGGCGATTTCTTGTCGCGAAGGCTGGGCTAATCGGTGTAGTGATCTCGGTGAAGCTCAAGATGTCATGTTGTCTCTAGGTGAGACACCGAAGGCAGTGGTCGTACCGCCCTCTGTTCTTGAGCAAGCTTGTGGTGAGAAGATGACGATCGAAAGAGCGGAGCATCTGATGGCAATGCAGGGTTACATTGCTCGAACAAAGGAAGGTTTGTTGGTTCTGTCTGCGGATCTTCCTGAAGGCCGAGCCTTTTTGGCGTCAGGTACGGTTGGGGCTTATGTTCGATCACACAATCACGTCGGTGTCTTGATTCGTAGGGCCGACAGGTCCTTGGTGTTAGTGGGATGAGCTGGATCAATACATTCATTGAGTACGCCCACGAACAGCTGACTGGTAGAGAGCGTGAAGCTCTTTGGTCACGAGGCGTGAGTGATGACCAAATCAGACTGTACCAGATCGGTTACGTCTCGAACGGTCTTCCCTGTGGCCTCGAAGGGGCCGACGTTTTACGCGAAAAGTACCAAAATACGGGATGGTTACGGGATGTTTTTGTTCTGCCTTTGACCAACACTCTTGGGCAGAACAAAGGATTTCAGCTCCGGCACGTAGAAGAAGAAAAGAAGGGTTACTCTCATTTCTCTGTTTACGAGGAAGAGCCTGTTCTGTTCGGTCTTGGTCAGGCCATGCGTGCAGCATGGGAAACCAGGTGCCTGTGGCTCACGGAAGGTGTTTTCGACTTGTTTCCTATTCAGCGGGTGTGCCCCAACGTGATCCCAACATTGACCAACCATTTGTCTGCGGAGACAGCTCGTTGTCTTCGTAGGGTCGTAGACGAGCTGTGGTTGGCGTATGATATGGATCTAGCGGGAAGAAAAGCTGCTGCTCGTGTCATCAGGGATTACAGTGGGCAATTTAGTCGTATACATGATGTTGTTTTTCCAAGAGTTCCTAAATTTAGGGGAGGTAAGGTGAAGGACCCTAATGAACTATGGCTCGCCTGGGGGGACAACAAAGTGCAGAATTTTATCCGTAACCAGCTAGGAGAGTGTTATGCCTAAGACTTGGGAAGACGCTAAAGACTTGGAACACATTGCCTCAGGCCTCATCAGTGGCTACCATCCGGAGATCTCCACAGCTCGTATCCTGTACTGCTTTGTGAGTGAGGCTGGTTCAAAAGGGGGCCGCAAGATCCCAGGAAAGGTCCGTAAGTTCAGTGGGTTCATGGAGTGGGTCCTAAATAAGGACTTTGTCGTTGAGGTTGCTCTGGACATGTGGCTTGAGTTCGATCAGCAACAGAAGACAGCACTCGTGGACCACCTGCTGGAGAGGTGTTATGGGGAGGAGAACGAAGACTCCGGGGAGATTTCCTGGAAGCTTCGCGAGCCGGATGTCCAGGAATTCGGTACAATCCTAAATCGTCATGGAGCCTGGAACTCTGATCTGCATACGTTCGTGAGTATATCTAGAGAGGTTGATCTCGATCAGATAATTGAGGAGGAAGGTCAAGTTGATCAACTGGAAGAGGAGACGGTACAGGTCGAGAACGAGAGGTAGCGTGTGTGGGATATCAAGTACAGGCCCTTGACATTTGACGACGTTCTAGGACAGGACGGTTCCGTCCAGGTTCTTAGAAACCGTGTGAAGAAAGGCGTTGCCCTAGACACAAGCTACATCTTCTCGGGTGGTTTTGGTCAGGGGAAAACTACGATTTCTCGCATCCTGGGCCGTGCTTTGTTGTGCCAAGACCCTCAGGAGGACGGTAACCCTTGTAATCAGTGTGACAACTGCAGGGCTATTTTGAGTGAAGCTTCCAATGCTTTCTTTGAACTCGACGCTGCTAGCAAAGGCACTATCGACAACATCCGTAAAATCGTAGATGACTTAGCCTTCGCAGTCCCCGGCGCGCCTAAACGGGTTTACATATTCGATGAAATGCATCGCATGTCGCGGGACTCGCAGGATATTTTGCTTAAGCCTCTTGAGGACAGGCGTCTTGTGGGTATTTTCTGTACAACAGAGCCATCTAAGATTCGGAGCACCATTCGATCAAGATGTGAAGAGTACCCTATCCGACGTATCCCTCGTGAGGCCATTCTTGAGAGGATGCAGGAAGTCCTGAGGAAGGAGAACGTTGAATTTGAGGATGACGCTGTGCTTACTGTCATCGATTACAGTGACGGGCATGTGCGGGACATCTATAACCGTCTGGAGATGGTCGCCCAGCTTGGTAAAATAGATCTACCTACTGTGCGTGAGTACCTGGACTTGTCTCTCGTTTCGAGGTATTATGAAATTCTACTCCTTCTTGGAGAACCTTCAAAGGTGATCACTTTGGTGGAGTCGGCCTGTGACCGTGTAGGTGTGGACGATGTGGTTACGGGCCTTGCTGAAGCTGCCATGAGTTCGTATCGGCTGGCTCATGGTATTTTTGCTGAGTTTAGTCACGTGGATAAGGATTTGGCGAAGCAGGTCTATTCTGTCTACGGTGACAACGTCGTGAGGCTTGCTGAATTCTTTCTTCGGCCGGCTCGCCCAACAAAGGTCGGGCTAGTATGTGACGTGGTGAGGTGTGCTGGAGGCGTCCCCGAGGCCACATCCCAACAGTCTACTGCCCCTCCAGTTGTAGTGGCCGCCCCTGCCGTTCAAGTACCCGTACCGCAACCCTCGCAGACACCTGGACAGCTTTCGGAGCCTCCGGCTAGCATTGAACCGTCTGTGGAGACAGAGAGACAGCATCAACCTAAAATAGAGGTTAAGCTCTCGCCACCGAAACCGAAACCGTGTGACGAGGTTGGCAACCTTGGTTCGAGCGACCCTTGTGCCCTCACCGAGATCGATAAGCGAGTCATCCCGTCCGAGGGCCCTCGCGGCGCTAACGGTAATGTCGTCCAGAAGGTGCACTTATTTAAGGGCGCTAACGGATCGAGAATGGACGAAATCCTGCCTTCTGAACAATGGGCTCGTGAGTTTTCCCGGTACTTCTTCTCTCCTAGAAATGGTGTTTAAATGCAGGAAGATTGGGTTGTCCTTGAGCTTTCGCCTCGAAGTGAGGGCGAGGATCCCGACATACTCAGTCGGGGTATTCGTAATTCTCTGAAGATCCGTGATGCTGAGGTTTTTGTTCCGGCGACTGTGACGCAGGTGGGCGAGGATAGAGCAGTTCACTACTTGGTGGAGGGCTATGTTTTTGTGCGGTATACAGGGAACCCGACCCCATTTTTTCGCTCGGAGGGTACCCGTTATGTCCAGTCTGTGTTGCGGGACGGAGAGGGGCGACTATCGTTGGTCGCCAACTCCGAGATTTTGGGGATGCGGGAGAAGCTTTATCGCGAAGTAGATCAGGGTATTGGTATAGGGGACAGGGTACTGATCTGTTCAGGACCTTACCAGAACATTGAAGCCACGGTCATTGAAGATATTCCCGAGCAAGGGAAGGTCCAGGTCTATGTCAAACTGAGAAGCAAGCAAACGATTCTGACCTTGCCTCGTCCTTTCCTCCAGGTTGTAGAGAGAACCCCCCTTTCCGCTTATTTCAGCCGTCTTACGGCCCTTCGGGGTTGGACTCGGCAAGTTCGTCTTATTTTCAAGTGGCCTGCTGATCGAGACAAAGTTGTTCGTTGTGGTTGGGAGACTCTGGAACTTTTGGACAACTGGGACGATTTTAGTTCTAAGCGAATTGCCTTCATAAAATCTTTTCACCGAGACACTCGTATGGCTCTTCTGCGAGACAAGTTGGGTAAATTGTCTCAGTTGGATGAGTGGGTTCGTAGGTCTAGTTCGAGATTTGTTTTCGTTCGAGCGTGTTGGCGCAATGACCTGGACAGGTGTGCTCGAACGGTCCAGGACAAGCTTGTGGAGCTGTGTTGGTTTGACGATGTGTTGGATCGGATTAATTCGCTTCAAAAAGAAGTAGAGGTTCTGGCGCATCGTGTCGCCAAGAGAAGGAAAGGTGGAGGCGTGAAGGTTATCCAGAATATTTTGGTCGACGGCCACAATCTCGCTCACAGATGTTTCCATGCTCCAGGGATATCTGAGCTGAGAGACGAACAAGGACGCCCTACAGGGGCTATTCTGGGTTTTTTGCGTTCCCTATGTGCTCTTCGGAAAAGATGTCCCGAAGCTCGCGTATATGTCGCTTGGGACGGTAGCTCGAAGCGAAGGAAGGCTATCTACGGAGAATACAAGGCTAACAGAAAACCCCCCCTCGAAGGTTTTGTTGCACAGGTGGACTACCTCAGAGCTATTCTACCTTTTTGCGGGGTCTGGCAGGCGGACAGTCCTGACGAGGAGGCTGATGACATTTTGGCAGCCTTGGTTCGAGGTCAGTTGAGAGATCAACATAACCTGTTGTTCTCTACGGACCGTGACTTGCTGTCGCTCGTCACAGAGACGACATCTATGCTCCTGCCCGGAGCAGGTAGTCGTAAGGATGTCGTGCACGGTCCGGCGTCTATCAAAAAATCTTTTGGGGTGGCTCCTTCGACTATTTTAGATTTTCGTGCATTTTGTGGGGACACTTCTGATAACCTTCCTGGCGTACCCAGAGTGCCTAAAAAGGTCCTGTGTTCTTTAGTTAAGGCCTACGGTTCGATCGATGGTGTTTACGGTTCAGGGTTGGCAGGGGTCAGTAAAGGGCAATATGAGAGGTTGCGTACAGCCGAACCTCAGGTCAGACTAAATAGGGAACTTATGTCCCTCATAAATGTCGAGGTTTTTGTGAGGGGCCCGAGTGCAGACGCAGAGAAGGCTGCTCAGCGGCTACGAGAGGTCAACATAGACCCGACCCCGCTCCTTGGGGTTCTTCTCGGGTGAGAGGGTTGGGAGTGAACCATGGAGTGCGGTATGGCTGCAGGATATATCATTCCCATTGACCCCAACGAGCTTGCAAATCGATTCCCGTCATACGACCCCCGTGAAGAAGAGGACGAGGACGAGATTCCTGAAGAGTGTCAGGTGTCTGCTGAGGATATGTTGGAATTTCTTGGGGTCGGTGATGATTTTGGGGAGCGCGTGGTCCCGTTACTCGACCGAATCCCGGAGAGGGAGGCAGACCTGATCGACTTGTACTTTACCAGGAGAAAAAAGCAGGCAGACATTGCTATTATGTTCGGTATCACACAGGCGGCTGTGAGTTATCGACTGGATCGAGGTATCCAGCGAATTAAGTTCTTGTTATCCATTCCCGATGTAACAGAAGAAGACCTTCGGCGGGACTTGCCTGACATTTTTCCACTGAAGGCGAAAGAAACTCGAAATATTGATGTAGATATACTCGTCGGCATGTGGGAGACCACTTGTCAGTCTGAGGTTGCCGCACGATTAGAGTTGACTCAGGGTAGGGTTCGTCACAGATTTTTTAAGGCTGTCAAGGCCCTCGAAGAGGCAGCCGGGAAGGACTCCAGGTTCTCCCCGTATTTTCAAATCTTTTCGGCAATAGCTGGAAAAAACTTTAATATACTCAAAGAGGTGAAGCTCCCTCAGTGGGTTAACCGCGGGATAGACGAGTGTGTGTAGTGCTTCGTGGTGGTGTGCAGGTCTAATTTCTTTATGGGCTCTCAAGGACACACGAAACAGTCTCTTCATAGAACTTTAGGTTGGGCCTTGCTTCCTAGTGGTATCCATTGGGATGGTTTTTACTTATACCCGTGGATAAGCGGAGATCAATACCTTGTCTGCTGCCAACATTCGCTACCAAGACTACCAGTACCAGCACCAGCTCGCCACAGGCAGTTGGCGCTGGACTACGCGTATGGACGTGTCGGGGTCTACGCCTTTGTACAGCGTTCGGGATATCGTCAGCCCTTATGGGATTTTGAGGGACTCTATTCCCATTCCTGGAGACGTGGTCGAGGCGATGAGTTCGTCCATCACCGAGATCCAGGCGAATTTCCCGCCGTCGATTCTAATCGGGCCTCCCTCTTCTCTCACCTTTGACGTAGACGAAGGTCGGGGGTACAGTTTACCTCAAGAGGTCGTGCTTACGAACGACGGGGTTTTCGGCTCTTTGTTGGGCTCATCTCTCGCGGCGTCGGCTACGTATGTCTCGGTTAGTCCTGCTAATGTGGGGAACCTTGCTGTAAATGAATCAGGTTCGTTCGAGGTGTCTGTTAATTCGACGGATCTTATAAACGCGAACAGCCCCTACATTGAGTCTGTTGTTATCCAGGACGCGAATGCGTCTAACACACCACAATCTCTGCCTGTGACTATCAATGTTCGGCCCAAGGCTACCATCTACGTGTCTCCAGTAGTACTGGCTTTCTCGGTCACGGCGCCGGTTACCGGACCATTCCCTCCAATTCCGAGTCAGCAGCTCACTGTCGAGAATACAGGGCCGGCTGACTCCGTCCTTGATTTCCAAATCCAAAGGTTGACTGGCCTTTCTGACGACTGGCTGTCTGGCTTTTCGCCTGCTTCGGGTACCCTGGTCTCCGGCGGCACTCAGGTGGCTAATGTTACGTGTGCTCCGGTTGTGGGTTTGGCCAGGGGAACATATACGGAGGCACTTCGGGTTAGCGGGTACAGCTCTAATTCGTACGTTGATGTCCTCGTTCAGCTAGTGATTTCGTAGGAGCCTGCATGAGTAATTTCAAACTGAGAAACATCGAAACTGGCGGAGCTACTGGCATGGACGCCCTTTTCGCCAATGAGCCTCAGATCATTAGTCCGGTCGGAGAATCGAAGCCGTCTCCGGCTCCTAGGCGAATTAAGGTTGCGTCCCTCTCTGGCCTAAAGGGTTTTACACGTGTGGCGTCGGACACTCTTGTGAACAAGGCCACGAATGACTTGTGGGCTCTTCGTGAGGAGGACGGCGCCTTTTTCATTGAACGCTTATTCCAAGACGACGGTCAACCGCTGAAGGGCTAACGGTCATGGGCACCTCGGCGAAAACAGCAGCTTCCAATAACGAGCCTCGCCAGGCTGAGAAGCGGGATATCCCCAAGGATCATCCATTTGACTCGAAGTCCCTAAAGCCGATGTCTAAGACATTGTGGGCTTGTAGTGTCGCTTTGGGACACGCTCTTACAGCGTACAGGCACTTTACGAGGCTTAAGTCTGCTACTGTTAGTCCGGACGGTCGGTTGGGTGGAAAGGGGTATATCCGTGAAATTCCTCAGGTCCGTAGGGATCTTTACGATGTTTGTGAGAAGCTTAGTGCTATTTCTGACACCCTTTTTGACGAGATCAGCGCACCTCACTGGAAACCAAAGCTCGCCCTTTTAGACGACAATGAGCAAGAAGACGTCGAAAGGTTCATCGAAGAGTCTAAGAGTGTGCTCGATAATCCCGAAGGAGAGGTCGAGGAAGAGATTCTGGAAATTGAGCAGGAGAACGATACCAAGTCAGAGCTTCCTGGCGGAGGTGATGTTCCAACCGAGGCACCGTCGAAGGAGACTATGAAGCAGGCGTCTGTCGAGGGAGTCTTGTCCCATTTCTTGGGCGAGGCTGCGGGCTCTGACGCCCAAACGGGCGGGCCTCGTGTAGACAACCGTGACCCTATGGGTGGCGACGGCCCCCACGGTTCATTCAATCCACAGGAAGACGCGACCAGTGACGACTGGGGGCTCGAAGGTGTGCGTGAGTACGACTATAAGGGTAGCGATATAGTCATTGCTGCCCAACAGTGGGCTCAGACAGTTCTCCCGTTTGACGATACTCCGACTGAGGCATGGGACTGGGGCCTCGGTTACGGTGCCCGAGGCCAAGGGGCTGGCAACTACGCCAACCCTTCTGGCGAGGGTGGTGGGAAAGGTATTTGGGGGCCCCGCAGCGGGCTTCCTGGTGACTTTCCTCAGTCCTCGGGAGACTCGGTCGCTCCTGTAGTCGATGTGAGCCTCAATGGGCGCAGGAGCGAGGCTGGGCTTCCAGGGGATGGTGATGACCCTGTGGCTCGCAGAGACGAGTACGAAGGAGCTAAGGGAAATCTTGTGCAGGCATCCGAGGAGTGGGCACGATCGCTTCCGGACGACATTTTGGCACTCGAAGAAACCGACACAGGCGTTGATACTGACATAGGCGTCGACACCGACACTGGTTACGTTTACGAGGATCTCTCAACCTCATGGATGCCACTGACGGCCCCTGGGACAACGAGGACAGAGTAATGGCAGGCGAACTTGGCGACATCGGCGGCTTCTTTAGGGAAGGCGGGGCCATCAATCTGGATTGGTTGGACGTGGACGAGGAGGAGTACCGGAAGCTCGATCGGCTTCCGAAGCAAAACCTCGACATTGTTCCTGATCTTGAGGCACAGTGGCGCCATGACGACACGCCCGCTTCCAGGCTTGTTCCGAATACAGGGGGACCAAAAACAATGGTGGATCTCGGGCCTTCTGGACCTGTTCGGGAGGTCCCGGAGGATCTTGTCCGCGCGGCCCGTCTTATCATGGTGCGTACGCATGACGCGAGGGCCATCTATGCGGCTCTGACTAGTCGATTTGATGCAGACACTCTTAAGCGATCAGCTTCTGTTTTAAGGCCGGTTTTGGCCGAAAGAGGACTACTCGGTGGTTTGTATGTGTATGCTTCCGATTTTCCGGACTGTGCTAATTCAAATACCAAGAAGTCCTCTGTGTTTGTGCGCAAGTATGCCCCTGGTGCTAAGTTTGTTATAGCCAAGAAGTCTTGCGTGGAATGTGTCCACAGACAAACCCTCCCTGATCGAACATCTCGCTGTGGTGTTTTTCACAAACAGGTGCTTGTGAAAGTGCCTTATTCCGATGAGCTTGCGGAATCTGTTGAGAAGTCACAGGAAGCTAAAGGTGTTACGGCTTCAGAGAAGTCGTCTGATCCGAAGCGTCGTATCCAACTCGCTATTCTAGGGCAGTCGCGTAATGCTTCGACTTTTACAGGTCGGTTGCAGCCTAAGCCCAAGAAACCTCTAGATAAGGTAGCGTCGGGGCAGATTCTTGCTGCGTCGGCTCAGCTTGCTAAGGAGAAGGAGACCAGTGCGGCGAAAAGTCTTGCTTCCGCTAAGGCCAGGCCTATTATTTCCCTTCTTCGTCGAGAGATGATCAAGGGTCGTGGTGAGGCGGAACTGGTACATTCTCTTAAACTTGCTTTCGGTAAGGAGGACCTTCAAGCTCTTCGGCATCAGTGGGAGCCCGTGTATCGTGAGGCTGGACTCTATGGGGCGGTCTATATCACACAAGGTAGTTTTAGTGATTGTCGTGTGGGTGCCGAATTTCTCAGTAAGCACAGATCGAAGGTTCGTGCCGTTGTTGCTGGAGATAAGTGTTCCGGTTGTATTTTTGCTAAGGTCGGTCGGTGTCTTATGTACGGGCGTAAGCTTGTTGCTCGGAAAGAAGACATTCTCACGACTGAGACAGTGGCTGCCGTCATCGACGAGCATAAAATGGCTGGACATTTGCCAGCGTCTGTCGTAGCAGACGGTCACCAGAAGTGGGGCTCGTCGCCCGCTGAACAGCTTAAGGCCATTCACAGGGTGGCTACGAATATTCAACCGACTGCTATGGCACCAGGGTTCCGAGGAGCCGTCGAGAGAGGGTTTTATGGTGGCCCTGGCGAGCAAATGACGAGCGACCTGACCAAGCGTGATATAGTCTTTGCGGCCAAACGGTACATGAACGAGGGGCTCTACGGTTCACAGTTGGCGACGGTTCTTAAGGGTCGCTTTGAAACTAGAGATCTGGCCGCCGCTAAAGAGGAACTGGCTGAGGCCCTCGCGGAGCAGGGGCTTCAAGGCATTAAGTACGTTGATCCTTCAGTTTATCCCGATTACGGGCATGGTTGTGCGACGGCTTCTCGATTGCTCCGACCTAGGGCGGCCGTTAAGTTCGCTAAGGTTGGCTCAGCTTGTGCCAGCTGTGTTCATCAGTCAATGCCGGGCGTGTGCTCTGTGTTGAATAAGCAGCTTGTGGAGGAACCGCCTTATGTGGATAAAGCTGCTGAACAGAAAGCCGTTTTGGAGTCCGGTAAGTCTACCGAAGTTAGGTTCGACCAGCTCACGCACAACGGCCTCTCTATGATGGAAGAGTACGAGCTTCAGCGTTCTGCTTCGGCGGCGTATACCATCGATCTGAATGCTCCTGGTGAGGCCCTTGATGTGGACATTGAGTTTGGGAACCAGGAGATTAAGTTGTGAACAGGATCACGGCTCGTGTCGTAGCTCGTTACCTCCTTGCCGGCCAGCAGCCGGGGCAGCGTCAACGTATTCGTGAAATGGCCAGGCCTATCAATAAACCGGAAGGTGTTGACCTCAGTGTGATCGAGGACGAGGGTCGGTCTAAAAGTGAGGGAGATGATACCACTAAACCAGACAAGAACGACATAACACCGCGAGACTTATTTTATCCGCCGCTTCCTAAGAATACGGGTGTTCGCAATTTCGCTGAAACTGGAAAAGATCTCTCGGATACTACAGGGATCGAGAAAGATAAAGGTTACGAGACGGTCGACAGTCTCAGTCAATACTTGATCAGAACAGAGGGTGGGGGAGAAGGTGGGCCGGAAGGGGTGTAGCTATGGCAAATACAGCTATTACTGACGAAAAAGCTAGTGCGATTCTCGACGAACTTGAGGAGGCAGAGGCGTCTGACCCTGTTGAGCCCAGCGAGCATACTAAGCAGGTTGAGAAAACGGCTGCAGTGGTGCCTATTCAGACGGCCCCCAAGCGACGGAGAATGGCACCCCTCAAGGTGGATCGGCGTCCAGACTGGGATGCTGTCGAATACCATCGTGAGATGCTGAAATGTCAGGCGGAGTTGTCCGACAATAGCGAAGTCGTCAAGGCTATCAGAGCGGATGCGTCCTCCCTCACTAAGCTGCGGGCGCTTCAAGAACAGATTGCTATGGCAGCGTCTAGTTTGGAGTTCCAGCAATGGGAGCTTCAAAAGCGTCGTAGCTCAGCTAAAGACACGGCTCAGATTATATCTCGGCGTATCTCGGCCCTCAAAGAGGTTGCGAACATTGAGCGAGAGATCTCTCAGTTTAGTGCCTCGACCTTGAATCTTAGGGATGAACGCCTTCAGAGGATTTTTGCTATGTTCCTTGAGGTGTTCCGTGATATACTGAACGAGACTTTGCCTGATGAACAGTTCGATCTTATCTGGAACAAGCTGGAAACTGCATTGGAGGGGTGGGAAAATAAGGCCGACGAGATACTGAGGTAGCTTGTGGTCGAAAAACGCAACAAGGGTGTAGCCTCGTTAGTTCGGACTGTCGGCCGTGAGGCTAAGCGGTCTCAGTCCAAGGTCGATTCGAGCGGGGCTCCCAAAATATTTTCGATTCTCGACTACATTGAGGCTCCTTGGGGAATTGGTATGAGCCTGTTCCCTGCCCAGAGGGTCATTGTTAAACTGTACTACAATTTGCCTCTTGACGAGAAATTACCTGAAGAGGACCATCGTCAGATTAAGATACGGGACATGTTCGGTGAGAAAGTTCTGTACACTCTCACTGAACGTGAGTACTTGACCTATTTGTATAACGAAGGTCGATGTAACATTGGTGAGCAGGACCACATGCGTCGAGAGTTGGTCCTTGCAGTCGGTCGCCGTAGCGGGAAATGTGTGTGCCATGATTCTTTGGTTTTGACGGACAAAGGGGTGTTCCAAATTGGTGATTTGGCTGAAGCTCATGAGGATGACTTTTCGTCATTTGATGTGGGAGTGGTCCAAGAGAAAAGTCGTCGAGCCAGGTCTACTCATTTCTATAATGGTGGCGTGAGGCCGATTTTTTGTGTGAAAAGCGAGTCTGGTTATTCTATTAAGGGTACAGGGAATCATCGCGTCCGAGTCATGTCCAAGTCAGGCCAGGTGGTGTGGAAGTACCTGGACGACATCCGACCTGGTGACTATCTAGCGATCAACAGAACTACGGATCTGTGGGCCTCGGATCTTGTGGATCTTAGGCCATTCCATGACGTGGTTGGCTGCGAGGAATCGAGCCTGCCCGACCTTTTTGATGAAAAGTGGGGCCGCTTTTTTGGCTACTTGGTGGGTGACGGTAGCTGGAACTACAGTGAGAATCCTGAGACACGAGAACGTCTCGGTGAGTTGTATGGTACCCTTTTCGGACTCCATTCGACCTGTACGGGTAAGGGGGTGGAGAATGCCAGGTGTGTTCGGTTTGACGGTGTGTACCAGTTCTTGGCTAGTCTTGGGTGGGTGGCTGGCTGTGAACGACATGCTAGGACGGTTCCTTGGGCAGTTCTTCGTTCTCCGAGGCATGTTGTGTGTGCCTTTCTGCGAGGGCTTTTTGAGACAGGCGGCTCAGTGGAGAGCGGGGGAAAACGTATTACATTTTCGACGGCTAGTTTTCGCCTAGTCCGTGAAGTACAGACCCTTCTTTTGAATCTAGGGATTGTTTGCAGTAGGCGGGTTCGTGAGACTGGTGGGTATCGTGCCGTCCTGAGTGTAAAAGGTTTGAGGTCGCGGCAACGGTTCGCTAAGTTTGTTGGATTTGACTCTAAGAAGAAACAAGACTTGTTGCTCGAAGCTCTTGAGTGCGCCCAGGAAGGGAATCCAGGTACTGTTGTGCCTCACCAGCACACAAGAGCCCGGGATTTACTGAATTCAGTCCCACGACTTGAGGGCAACAAGTCGTGCAGACGTCGCCATCTTCGACAAGCCCTCGGTAGTGTGATTGAGCCTGGTTCGGGTGGAGGCTCGACCTACTCTCGGATGTACGCAGTTGTCGAGGTAGCTAAAGAGCAGGGCGCTGGGAGGCGGGAGATTGCCCATTTCGAAGAACTGCTTCATCAAGACTATTTTTTCGATCCTGTGGTATCCGTCGAAGAAGGGGAGGATCAGGTATACGATTTGGTTGTACCTGACGGGAAGTCTTTTGTGGCAAATGGTCTAACCAACCACAACACAGCCCTTTCCGGTATTTTCGCAAGTTACGAGGTCTACAGGCTACTCAACTTGTACAACCCTCAGGAGTACTTTGGGCTGCCGAACGGTAACCGTATTCAGCTTATCAGTATTGCTACGGATAAGGACCAGGCAGGGTTGTTGTTCAATGAAGTGACTAGCCACATAGCGAAATGTGACTATTTTGCTCCCTACCTTGCGAGTAATACACAGGGTTGGGTAAACTTTCGTACACCGTACGACATCGAGAAATACGGCCCAAATATTCGACAGGAGGACGGTAAGTTTGTATCCCTCAACGGGAAAGCGTCTTTAAGGGTCACGTTCAAATCTTGTATCGCTAAAGGGCTTCGTGGATCGGGCAACATTGTCATTATTCTCGATGAGGTCGCCCATTTTCTAGACAAGGGCGGTAGCTCTGCAAAAGAGATCTACGAAGCGGTGACACCCTCGAAGGCTGCTTTTTCTAGGAAGGACCCCAAAACTAAACGTGCGTGGGTCGATCCAGATACAGGCGAGGTGGCCCCTGTTGAGTCCCGAGTTATTTTGATCTCTAGCCCGCTCGGCAAGTCAGGTAAATTTTACGAGAAGTTCCAACAGGCTATGGGTGGAGGTGAGGGTTCAGAAAATATTCTCGCCATCCAGGCCCCCACTTGGGAGGTCAACCCTACCGTTCCTTCGAGCGCCTTTCGGGAGGCGTATCACGCTGACCCTCATACGTATGCTACTGAATATGGGGCTAATTTCAGTGATCAGTCTGTTGGGTGGATTGAGCGGCAGGGAGATCTTCTGGCGTGTGTTGATCCCGAAAGAAGGCCTCTTTTGCGGGGGCGCCCTAGGGCACCTCATCAGATGGGTATCGATGTTGGGCTTGTGGACGACGGCACTGCTGTCGTCATTACTCATATTGAAGACGACAAGGTTGTCCTCGACTATCACGAGATATGGTATGCGGGAAAGGATTGGCGGGAAACAAATCCGCATTTGGGTTCGAACTTTACGACGGATTATGCTAAGACTCTCAGTGACGTGGAGCGTTTGGACTTCGACGCCATTGCTGACTGGATCTCTACCCTGTGTTCTCGTTTCCATATCACAGCTGGACTATTCGATCGGTGGAACGGTATTCCACTTGAGCAGACATTGCATAAGCGAGGACTTAAGCAATTTAATGCCCAATTCTTTACCAGAGACGCCACCTCTAAGCTTTTTCAGACGACCAAACTCATGATGTTTGACGAATGTTTGGATTTTTATGACTATCCTGTCCCGGAGACAGGCCCCGAAGACGAACGGCACTCGGGCCTTATTCGAGAGCTTTTCTCTCTCCAGTCTAAGCAGATCAGTAAGAATGTTGTCGTCGTGGAGGCCCCGAAGCGGCGTGGGGCACACGATGACATGAGCGATGCTTTAGTCAGAAGTATTTGGTTGAGTGTGGAGGCCATGCTTAACTCCAAGCATGCCTCTAGGGGACGTTCCAGTACGAATCGACTTCGTACTGTTTCTGCCATGACTCCGTCAAGATATCAAGCGATTAGGTCGAGACGTCGCGGTAGAGGAGATCGTGTAGCTCCGACACCTCGATCGTTTGTCAGGGGAGGTTTTCGTGGCACATAAAACTCCGCTCACCTTTGCCGACAAGTCAATTCGTCAATTCGCTGATAACATGTTTGGTGAATCTCTCATGATTCTGCCGGCCGACTATCTGTTGATGCGCACAGTGTTTCGTCATTTGAGGGGTACATGGGAGGCCGTGTTTGTCGGTGACGTGAAGCAGGTGGGTCTCCTTAGCAAGGTTGTTCAGACTTGGGGGAATAACAAGAAGGATCAGCGAAAGATACAGGTGGCTTGATGCCGGAGGTAGTTCGAGATCGGGATCTGATCATTTTTAAGAAGGGTGATGCGTATACTGTGGCAGTCAGTGGCGCTACTGCCCAGCAGGGTTGGGTCGGAGGCCAGGGCGGCCAATGGTTCGACTCTTCGTGTGATCGGTTCACCGTGGAGCTTACGGACGGTGCGGCTAACGGCTTTTTTCTGCGTGGTTCTGACGAGGATGGTGATAAATACACTTCGATGACTCGGAATCAGCCCTATTATCGCTACTGTGTTTTCGGATTTGGTGGGTGGCTCGTGGCTACCCGATCTTTTGAGAGGTATACTTACGCGAGTCGGCTTTCTGGTCCTCTTGTCGAGAATACTTATCAGGAGCAGGACGAGGTGGTTTTCTCTTTACGTGGGTTGTTCACAACAGAGGATGAGTGGACTCTGTCTGGTGACCCTCGTGCTCCGAACACTAATGTGGTTGGTGTGGTGGTCAAATCACCTTCAGATTTGACCGGCAACTATATCACCTTGCAGGTAAGGATCTGATGGTTGAGATCTTCCGTTCTCGTGACTGCGTCGTCTTTTATAAGGATGATGCCTATACTGTGGCGGTCGACGACACGCTTGTGTCAGAGGGCTGGGTTGGGGGCCAAGGAGTCCAGTGGGTAGCCTCCTCTTCGGAGTTCACTGTGACTCGGTCTATCGGCTTCTTTGGTGGATTTCTTGTGTGGGGTTCTGACGAGGATGGTGACAGATATACGGCTGTCACTCAAAATCAGCTATATTATCGTTTCGCTACAATGCTTTCTGGGGCCTGTCTTATCAGCACCTCCACGTATGAACAACATACGTGGTCTTCTCGTCAGGCAGGGCCCTTGGTACCTAACACCTTCGCTGCGAACCAGAAGTTGTACTTATCTCTCCGTGGTTACTGGACCCCAGAGGATGAATTGTCGGCGTCAGGGCACCCAAGTGCTCCCGCCCCTCTTGCTGGTGTTGTTGCCCGACTACCCAAGGCCCAGAATGGTTGGTCCCTTGGGATCCAGACGGTGATGTGATGTTGCGTAGGCCACAAGATCGTGCACACACACTCCAGGAAAAAGAAGACTTCGATCGTCGGCAGGCGAGGGAGATCCAGTCAGAAATAATCGAAATTCAGAAGATTCGGGGCGAACTGGAGTCCCTTGCTACCAGGCTGCAGGAGCAGTGCGACAGGTTGCGGACCCGTGTGCGCCTGACTGCCAGCCTTGATGCGAATCCTGTGGTCACATACACGAACGCGAATATTCGTATGGCAGGCGTGGTTCTCCAGGTGTCGAGGCGTACGGCTTCCTTAGATAGGGTTCTAAGGATTGGCGAGGCCGAGAAACGCGAGCAAGAACGGTTGGACGCTCAGAGACAGAGGCGCGAAGAACGGGTACTGCGAGAGGCTGAGAACAGCCGAAGAATACAGGGGTCAGGCAACGACTTCGAGGAGTTGTTCGGAGACTTCGATTACGAGGAGGGCGTGAGTGATGCCTGATAACCCATACACCAACGCAAGCCACACTCCCCGGTACTCTGCACAGACTAGGGTTCGGGCGACTCCTCAGGCACAGCCGTACGTGGCTCAGAAGTTCTCAAGTCAACTCACACCCAAGGAACGTTTGGCACGGCAACAGGCTAGGACGGCGAACTGTTTTGGTGGTGGGGGCTATTCCGGTGGAGGGATGGGCATGAACACCACCATGAGCGGAAACAACAACTTCTTCTCTGTTCAGCTTTCAACAGACTTTTTGGAGCTGCCTCAATCTATTCGCGAGTGGCGGGAAATTTACCGTCATTTTTATAACAACGACGAGATTGTAGGGCAGGCCATAGACCTACATACAGAACTTCCGCTTTCCAAGGTCCGGCTCACTCCTCCGAAGCCTCGCACGTGCCCTGAAGGTTTTGAGAATCCTCATGATTACGCTAAATACATCCTCAGTAGATTTCAGCGGATGTGTGACCGTGTTCGCCTTTTCAGTAACCTGATCACAATCGTCCACCATTATTGGTTGGACGGGGTCACGGCGATCTTTGCGGAAGATGGTGTTGTTGACGTACCTCAGGATATAGGGTACAGTTCACAAAAGAAGGTGAAATCCGTTCTGCTGGATGACGGCACACCTGTCGAGCAAGAGGAGTATGTTTGGGTTGAGAGATCAGACAAAGAAGACCAGGAATTAGCTTACTACCAGAAGCACTATCAAGGGTGGGAGAAGTTGATAGTGCTTCCGATCGATCAGGTCAAGATTACGACCTTTTCCTTCACGAATAAGACTAAGATGGAACTGATTCCTTCCGATCGCGATCGTCGTTTGGTTGAGCAGGCGTACGCAGGGGATCCGACAGCGGAGGAAGTACTTCAAGAGATCCCGGAAGAAGTTCGAGCACATATCGAGCAAAACCAGCTCATTCCTCTTGGGACTGACCCCGACGAAGGTAGCTTTGTGTACCTGCTCTCTGGCCGTAAGGGTGCCGACGATGAGCTAGGACAGAGTATCCTTCGGCGATGTATGCGGACGTTGTTGTACAGAGACAAGCTTCGCCAGGCTCAGACGAGCATCGCTTCTCGGGCGATGACTCCGAAAAGGGTTGTGTGGGCGGAGGGCTTGAGTGACACCGACGTCGAGGATCTTCGTGAGCAGGTCGATTTGTCGTTGGTTGATCCTGATTACACTATTGTCGCTAACTACGAGATTCATTGGGAGGAGATGGGGGCTCGTGACCGTCTTCTGGACTTGAGTGTGGAGTATGAGCAAACAGAAAGACGGCTCATTACTGGGTTGGGTGTCACTGAGTCCCTTATGAGCGGAGAATCTCTCTACAGTGGTGACCGTGTGAAGTTGGAAGTTATCAACCAGCGGTATCTCCATCTACGTGATCGGGTCCAGGAGTATGTCGAGGACTTTCTCTTTAAGCCAGTGGCTAGACGGATGGGGTTTGTCGAGAAGGATAAGTGGGGCCAGGAAGTCATACTGTACCCTAAGTTAAGCTTCACTCGCCAACCACTCCGAGACAGCCAGGATTATTTTGACGCTATCTTTAACATGTACCAGAAGGGCTCGATCAGTGTGGATCTTGTGCTTGAGGCTCTCGGTATCGATCCGGACGATACTCGCGTCAAGCTCGAAGAGGACATGCTTACGGTCAATGACGCCACCTTTAATGAGGTCCTGCGGGGCGTTTATTCTGAGGTTGGTCGTATGATCCCTGAGAAGACTGACGTGGTTGACAGGGTTGCCAAGTATATGGACCTGAAGATGAAAGAGGCCGGGGAGGAAGAAGGCGGTCGATACTGATTCTATTCGCAGGTAAGATCAATGATGGATCTCAGGGCAAAGAAGACGGAGTCGGAACGAGAGGACGAAGAAGCGGAGCGTTTAATCCGCGAAAGCCCTAAGCAGAGGCCCCCTCGTCGTGACCGACGGCGAGAGCGTATGGATACTTCTGAGGGAGACAAAGACAGAGATCTTAGCCTCAATTACAAAGATGTGGGTGGTTCTGCCTGTGTGGTTCGCCATTTCGTAAATTCTACTTATCTGAGGGGGTTGGCGATGGGACGTAGATTAGAGAGAGATGCTGTATACCACGGGGTCGCACCTTATAAGGAGGACCCCGGCCCTTATCCAGGGTGGGGGCCTGCCCACCAGAGGGATATAGGGGAAAGGGATTTTCAGATTATTCTGAAGAGCGCAGAGAATTGGCTACAGGCTCCGGTGCTCTCTCGTCACATTGAGGGGATGTTGCCGGACACCAGACTTCGTGCGGCTCTCGACCTTGCTATTCAGGCAAGTCCTTATAATCGTGCCATCAACCCTCAAAGATACAACATGCTCCTCTCTCGGTTGGCGGAGCGTTTTGAAGAAAAAACGGATACTCGGGAAGCTAGATCTACTTGTACCCTGCCTTCTGGTAGGGTCAGTGCAGGTAACCCACAGGAGACTGATGCAATGACAACCAAGCTTTCGGCTGAACAAAGCAAGACGGCAAGTGGCATTTTGACCAAGCTCGATGAGACTGCAAAGGAGATTCAGGCTTCCTATGAGAAGCTTGGGTTGCCCCTCAAAGATGCAAAAAAGATGGTCAATGCGCTCGATCGTATTGCCGACGACTTTGAAATCAATGCTTTTGGCGAAGAGTCTTGGGAAAACCGTCGCCAGGAAATTGAAGACAAGACCGCTGCTGTGTATCAGCGTGACCCTGATGAGTCTTATATGGATACATTCCAGAACCCTCATCAGCCTCACCAAGTGGACGCCGACGAGCCCTATATGGATGCTTTTTCGGACGACGACTCTTGGTCTGAGGGTGAGTGAGACGACGAACCTTCGCCTCTTGAGTGACCTATGACGATTGACTATTGGCAACTCGCAAAGGACTTCGCTGCAGGTGACATAGTGCAGCGGCTTCTTCCGGGGCAAGGTATCTCGCCCTTCTCTGGTCGTGTCCTCGCATCCTTACCTGGTTTAGGTGTCGTGGACGTCCAATGGCCTTACGGTTCGGAGAGAGTTTTTTCCGATGAGCTGCTGAAGGTAGACCCTCGTTTTGGTTACTACCTGCCCCCTACTCTTACTTTTGATTATTTTCCTGGGCTGGATGTTGTTAAACAGGCGTCCGTGAACAAGTGGCGGACTACTGAGGTGCCTGCAGGATTCCACAAGGAACTAGCTCGGTTATTTAGTAGAGGGTCAAACGAGATTCAGGCGTACAATGAGTTGTGGCATCGTTACGCATCATATTCTCATGATGATGCACTGCGAGACGAGGTCGACAAATTTTACCGCTTTGCTTCCAATACTCTCGATCTGTATCTTCAGGCGACTGTTGCTAAGACAGCTACCTATTGGATGGCCCAGAATCGGCAACACCGGGCCACGCGTAAAGAGCTATTGGCAAAGTGCCCTAACTGCCCTCGCTGTGGCACGGCTATGCGTCGCACTACGTACAAGATGCGAGAGGGGCAGAAGATGCGCCTTTTTGCGTGCCCTGTGGATCTCTTCATTATAAAGAGGGGTGACATTTTTGGGCCCGACGGTAATCCCGTGGAGTGGTAATATGGCTTTTTCGAAGTACGCCAACGCAGCTGTTGTTAAGCCTGCCATCACCATGGATGCGTGGGACACGGTTCGAGCTAATGCAATGCAGCTCGGACCCGCTTTTGGTGCCCGAAAGTCTTCTGGGGCTGTACTTCAAAAATTCCATCCTGACCAATATTTACTCAGCCATTGTACTATCATAGCCTCTGTGGACACAGAGGAACCCTCTGATGTCAAGCTAGGGGCTCAGATGGTAGATGGTTTCCAGATCAACCGTAAGTACGGCGACTACCTAATCACTCCTGAGACAAGTCCTTGGATTAACAATAATTTTGATAGCTGGGAAAGAAAACTTTTGCTCGCAACATACCCCACTTTTACTGGTGGTGAAAACTATGTTGAGCACTTACAGATTCCTGAGTTATCTAAAGGTAAGATCTTAGATGCTGCAGCACGGGACATTGGAGACTCTATATACGTCGACATCCTTGTAGCTACGAGTCGTAAACACCGCCCCTTGATTGAGGCGGTAGAGTCTGGTGAGCTTCAGACACTGTCGATGGGCGCACGGGTAGCATTTACCATTTGCTCTAAGTGCGGGAATGTTGCTGCTGACGAGACTGAACTGTGTCAGCACATCAAGTACCAGAAAGGTAACAACTTTACTGACGAGCTAGGTAAGGTCCGAAAGATTGCTGAGATCTGCGGACACGTGACAGCAGAGCCCGGAAGTGTTGAATTCGTAGAAGCTTCTTGGGTTGCTAACCCCGCCTTTACAGGTGCTGTTCTTCGCAACATCCTCGCTCCTGACCAGATAAAGGCTCTTGGATCCCGTGCTCAGGTAGCCTTCTCTCGTCTTCCTGGGGTTGTGGACAATGATTCGATGCGGCGAGTCGCGAGTCTTGCTTTTGACCTCGGTGACCAAGGCCAGGATCAAGAAGAACCTGTGCCGAAGCCTCAGAAAGATCTTTTAGAAGAAGCTGTTGGTGATGTCGCGGACTATCTCCGAGAGCAGGCATTGAAAAAGGTTCGTGAGGAGATGGGTGGAGGGGAAGTCCCGGAAGCTGATCTCCAGGAAAACCTCAATGAGACTCTAGTGAAGGAAGCCACGTCTAGTCCCCAGTGGTGTGCCATATCTAAAGCTGTGGTCACTAAACTAGGATCGGGACCGTTGACTAGACGTATTTTGTTCGGCTTTCTTTTATACCGTCGTGGTGGTTGGAAGTGTGTTCAAGCTGCCAAAAAGCTTAAGGGTGTGGACTTTCTAGCTATGTCTCGATTCATCGATTCATTCCAAGGCGTTCCTAAGATCGCAGGAGAGTCTCGTTTGTATCGTGCTGTCGTCGCTGTAGGCGGGTATGCACCATACGAAGATGAAAAGAGCTATTTGGCCGCGTGTCGTCGAGTACTAGGTAGGGAATTAATGAGGTCCGAGCAGGACACTCTGTTGGCTAAGGGGAGATTGTACGACCTTGGGGCTCCCGGGATGTCGTGATTCTCTTTATATGCTCATAGAAGGCAGGAAAGGTGATATCATGCGTAAGCGTACCACTTGGGTTTCATCGAAGGGAGCTTCCGAAAAGAAGGCAGAAGATCCCCGTGCCATGAACCAGGACCATTTGCAGCAGCAGCCGTCGGCTGACAAGTATACGATAGGCGGCCCATCAGAGTTTGCTGAGGACGTACATCCGTCTGCTGACACCTGGGAATCAGAGGACGAGGGTGGTGAGACTAAGCGGAATGAAATAGGGATGCCCGAGTTCCGTGACGACACTTTCAAGCACGCTGGCGTCGACATGGAGACTCTGTACAAGAAGGGTAATATATGTCTCCGTGTTGCCCGCCACATGCTCCCGTCTGCAGATGATGAGACCCTTGAGTTCCAGGCTGCTGCTTTGATGCACCTTCCTGATCAGGACCTGGTTGAAACCGTTGGTCGTATTCAAACGGCCGGAAAGGTCCCGCCCGAGTTTCTTGAGCAGCAGGAGAAGATGAAGGAAAAGGCCGAGGACAAGAAGGAAGAAAAAGAAGAAAAGGCGGACAAGAAGGAAGCTTCTGAAAACGTAGAGCCTGAGCAGGTTGCGGAAGAAGAGACGGAAGAAGAGAAGGAAGAAGAAGAGAAGGAAGAAGAAGAGAAGGCTCAGGACAAGGAAGCTTCTTGCGGGCAGATGTTCTCAATGGAGCAGATGCAGGAGATGGTGAACCAGGCTGTCCAGGCCAAGATGGACGCCATGCAGGCGCCCGCCTCACAGATGTCTGAAGTCCAGAGCGATGAGGAAATCCTCGATCAAATGCTTCAGGACGACTTGGAGCCTGCCCAGACCTCTGAGATGGACCTTCAACTTGAAGGTGCTCCGATGAATATCGACGAGGTCCAATTTGACCAGGATGAGAGCGACGTCCTCTCGTCTTTGTTCGCGAACCACTCTGAAGTTCTTCAGGCCCAACAGGCCCAGACCCTTCAGGGCGGTGTTCCGGTAGTTCCTGTTGCACTTCCTGTAACAAAGAATGCTTCTACTCGGACGGTCGGCACACGACCGTCCGGCGGTGTTTCACAGATCGGTGGGGCAGGTGCTTCCGCTGAGACAAACAGCAACGATGTCGACTCCTTGTCTAGTATGTGGAAGTCGGCTCCTGATGTATCTGGCGTCTTTAACCCCTAAGTTGAGACCCCAGTGGTTCCCTAAATGAAAATGAAGATTTCAGTCAACCCTAGCCAGTCTCGTAAGGAGAAGAGAATATGGCTCTGAATCAAGGTCAAGGCTCGGGCGACTTCGCGGAGATGAGTGGTAGAATTCATCTGTTCCACATGGGGATTCGCAACTCGATGGGTATCCTCACGGCAGATGCTTTCACCCAGGCAAATCCGCCAATCGTCACGACAGCCGCAAACGTTTCAACAACTCTTAGTGGGATCTCCAAAGTGGGTGTCCTCGGTGCTTCGGTCGCGTTCACACGGCCGGATGCGGGCAACGGCTATCATGGCGGACCCGTACAAGTCGGCTCAGCATATGTTGCCGGCCAAAAGCCCCTCGGTCTTTTTCTCAATGACGCTGTCGGCAATGCGTACGAGAACACTCCTGGAGTCGCCTCCGGTCGTGGGCCTTACGCCTCAGGCCAAGGCGTTGTCGGAGTCTCTCTCTGGGAGACGCAGCAACAGGTCGGCGGATCCGCCGCCCTTACTTACGCATCTGGAGACGAGCTGTACGCTTCAGTTAACGGCTTGCTCACGAATCGTATTGAGGACGCCTACGAGTATAACGTCGTTGGTCAAAATGACCCCGATTTTGTGACCATTGTAGGAATTCTCAAGGTCGCCCCTGACGCTAACAACTCCCTGATGGTGTTGGATCTTCGGATCTAGCGGAGTCACCGCAACTCAAAGGGCAATTCCGCTAGGAGAATGACATGAACCAGCAAATCAGTAACGAGCAAAAACAAAAGGTCATCTCGGAGTACATCAAAACAGCAGCCGGTCGTGCGAAGCTTGCAGCTTCTATGATCCAGCCGCTCCGTCTTCGTCGTGACTACACGGCCGTAGGCCGCAAGACGTTCGCCGTCGAAAGCTTGCCGGACGCGGCACTCCCCATTTACGACAAGGACCCTGAGGTCACCGCATTCGTCGTGGGCGAAGAAGGCGAGAACGTTCTTGCTATTCAAAAGTCCCGCCGCGTCATCTTCTCTTTGTTCGAGATCGCTTCGAACCCTGAGATTCCGTTCACTCAGGTCAAGGAGCGCCGCTTCGATTTGATTGAACGTTCTCAGGATCTTGCCAAGGCCCAGATTCAGGCTGCCGAAGATGAGCGAGTATTCGCTGTCCTTGATAGCATCGCTGTCTCTGGCTTCGACAACCTTCCGGGTCAGACTAACCCTGACATTGCTGTTGTTGCTCCTATCTCCCCGAGCGTCCTCGCTGATGCTTTTGCTGAGATAGAACGTCACGACCTGCGTGTCGCCCGCATCTATATGAATGCGGTTGACTATGCTGATATCCGGAAGTTCGGACGGGATGTTCTCGACATCGAATCACAGGCAACTCTCCTGAAGACTGGTCTCCAGGCCACCTTGTGGGGGGCGCAAATCATCACCAGTCGCTTGGTTCCGGCCGGTTACGTGTATGCGTGCGCGGAAGCCGAAAACTTCGGCCGCTTCCCTGTTCGTACGGAACTTACGGTCCTTTCTGCCGACGACCCGAAGACCAGGACTATCGGGTTCTCCTGCTTCGAGAATGTTGGGATCGGGGCGTTCAATCCTCGTGGGTTGACCCGCATGGTTGTCACCCGTTTCTAGTTCTAGCTGGATCTCAGCTAATTCCCGCTTTTTAGCCCCGGCCGCTCTTGTTGGCCGGGGCTTCTTGATTTGTACAAGATCCGGCTTCTAGATACACACTATTATTTCTTTCCTGTGCTTGATCTTCTTTTGCCCTTACTTTGGTAATGAACGACTTAGCACGAAGAGTAGCTATTCGGTACCGGCAAAAAGGTAAAGCTCGCAAGCAGCGGGTCAAACAGTACCGCCGAAACAAAGCTAAGAGCAAGACACAGAATCGCCATTGGCGTCTCAAGAACAAAATGCAGGTCAAAAGGTACCGCCAAAAGCGAGAGCGGAACCCTCACATGCATGAGCTTAGACGACGGTCGGCGGGTATCATGTTTGACCCTGTGGCCCTTCTTCCCATACACTTTTGGGACACGAAGGGGGAATTTTCAGGGCAGGTGCGCTCGGTCGCTGTTGACGGAACCTTTATTGACACCATGGTGGACGGGAAACTTAGGACGTACGACACAGAAGATTTCATGGTGACGTGTGTTGTGATTGATGAGGGAGCCGAGAGAACTTTGTTTGACGTTCTGGATGAGATTCATGGGATTGATGCCGAACAAGATGTTTCAGAGTTGATCGATCTTGAGGAAGACATCGAGGACTGAGTCGCCTTAATGATCTATTTGTTGGTTTGCCTCTAGTAATGGGTTTCTCAACCCCATTACAGGGAGATAAAGATGAATCAACAAATCCAATTCAAAGCAGGACAGGTACAAGTATTTGTAGCCACGAGGTCGTTTGCTCTCGGGCAGAGCGGTGTTACCGTCCCTAGAGGGGCGGAGGTCGAGTTTGATGGCACCAGTGTGTCCTATGCTGGTATGCAGCCAGTTGTGATGCCACAGCTCCGTGGGGCCCTTCGTACAGGATGGCTCGTACCTGCACAGAATTTTGACCCATGTGCTCCTGAAGCTCGGCCACAACCCGCGGGTATGACTATGAGGCCTGCTGAGGGGGGCAACCCTATGGATCCTAAGCCTAGCCGTGAGGTGAATGTGGAGGTTGATGCCGAGGCACACGAAGTTGCAAGTGTGGTAGACCACGCCTCTGCGACGCGAGAGAGGAATCGAGACAACTATCGTCGTAGGACCTCTAATGATGAGTCCGCTGCTGGGCAGAGATATAGTGGTGTGGTTGTTGAGCATCAGGACGGTGTCCCAGTTCCGGGCATTTCGTTTAAGACTCCGTCGGGAAAAAAGGCTAAAAGTTCTTCTGCGGATATTTTGAAAGCTGGTGAGCTTATTCATTCTGCGAGTAAGGTTAAGATACAGCCTGGAGTGGGGCGTAGCCGTGACCAGCTCATTGCTGATGCACGTGCTAAAGGAGTCCCGGAAGAAGAAATCCTTCGATACGAACAGGAATTAGCTGCACGTCGGGCAACGAAGCTTGTGGACGCAGATCTTCGGCATCAGGTCGTAGGGCAGGTGCGATCACCTCAGGTGGTGAGCGCTGAAGGCTTTAAACTCACGCAGAGTGTGGGTGGTGGTACTGAGATCGCAGATCTTGGTGGCACAGGTGGTCAAACTCGGACTGACGTGGTCGAGGAAGATGGTATCAAGTTTACCACCACCAATGGGCCGAAAAAGGTAGTTCGTTTCGCTAAGAAGTCTGCGGCTTCCTCCACCCTGGGCGCTGGGTCTGCGGACGATGCTGTGTGCCGCACCATTGCCCGTTCTGTTTGTTCAGATTTTCCAGACAATTACGTCTTTACTGACCCTACTAGAAAAAAGATCGCTCGGCTTCAGGCAGACTATGACGATCGTCCGGATGTCATTCGTGCAGTTGCAGCGGCCGAAACAGACGGCGAGATCAAGCGTCGCCTCGTTGAGGAGTTCCCGGAAGTGTTCAATCGATGACTCTGTGTATGGGCACTGTTGGAACTTCCTGGCAGGTTGTCTGTGTGAGCCCTCCCTGGCACCTAACCTACTTGTAAGGCTGCCTTGTTGACGACCCCTTTCGGGGAGACGCAGCTCAAGGACGCCACATGTTCGACAAAAGCAAGAAAGCTGGAGCCACGGTCTACCTGGTCGAAGAGTTGAGTGATGCTCGTATGCGGTGTGACCAACTTATTCGGCAGGTCGGTGATGCGACCCGGTTGGTTGAGGGTAGTCCCCACCGAGAGGCTGTTTTTGAGGCTGCCGGGCACCTTTTGTATACGATCCCGCACACACTTTTTCGGCTCCAGAAGGCTCTCCAAGCAGCCGCACTCGCCACGAACAGGCTTGACTCAGAGGAGATCAAATCGGATCTCCGCCCTGAGAAGGTGCGACAGTTAGAGGACGTTTTGGAAGACGTTAGGATTCGGCAAATCAAGAGACACTCGGAGAATACTATGATTGACCCCAAGGATAGAATTTGGAACGCGGACACTCCGATTCCCAGTAAGGTTGCTTTTGACGAGTATCCGAAGATGAATCGGCTTGCTCAAAATATTGCAGTGGCGTTAGACACTATCAAAAAAGACGGTGAGGCGCTACTCAAGGAAATAGGTCGTGTCGACATGTCGGGGATTGACACGGAGATGGATGAAGGGGGCTTGAGACGTCTCGTTCAAGTGGCAAGTAGGGCTCGCAACACCCTTTTTGGTTGGGGAGGGATGACTTTCGTTGACAAATACGCATCAGACGAGGAGAAGGCAGGCCGCTTCGAGGAAGGTAAGCCAGCGGACCCTACGAAGAATATGTCTCCTGAAGACAAGAAAAAGTGGGAGTATTACAAGGACGAGAATAGGGACGAGTTCAAGAAGAAGGCGTACGACTATGGTCGTGTGTTAGCAGGTCTTCCTAAGGCTGAGGTGAAAAAAGTTACGCCTCTTGAACGTAATCATCCTGAGAGTCGTGGGGTTTCAGGGTTGGCGACCATTGAGGGCTACAAGGGCAAGATAGAGGTTATCCGGGGTCCTAATGGCGGCATCACGACCAGGAACAAAGGTCGGAAAATACCAACCCCTCAACAGACAAATGCGGCTATTAAGGCGTTCAAGCAAGCACTAGAAAAGAGCCAGTGGTCTTATGTTCTGGAGGACCACCCAAGCCCCTGGAAATAAGGTGAAGAGCCCTTTTATGTCTAGTCCTTTCTACTATGAGGGGCTGCGCGTTCTCGGGGAGTCTGGGCTCCCTGAAGGTCCTCCCGCTCAGAAGGGGGTGGCTATCGACCCTGGTATTCCTGGGACGAAGACATATGTCAAGCCACTAGACGACTCGACTTCGCAGCCGAAAGAGGGTGAGCCGTCTGGGAGGGATCTCGTTGACATCCTCAGGGAAAAGGGTCGTACTGACGAGAATAGTCCTTATTACGACACGAGTTATATGGGGCTTGGTCCTTCGGACAACTCTAAAACAAAGTACCCTTACCGAGACGGTATACCGAACAGACATAATGCGTCGGCTCGGTTCGCAGTACACCTCTGGTTGTTGTCAAAAACATCTTCAAGGTACTTTAGGTCATCTGAGGTTGTTAGGGTCGCTGCAACCCAAGAAGAAGTTTTGTCGAACCTCTCTGGGAAAGTGACACAGAAAGCGTCCGCTTGCACTGCAACCCTGAAACGGGCGGACACTAAGAATCTTCGGTGGACCTTTAGCGTGGATTGCGGTAATGGGCCGAAGGCTGTGAAGGTTAAGGCTATTCGCCCAAGAAAGAATGTTACAGCATTTGGCAAGCTTGAACTTCAGTTGGCATGTTCTTGCCCTGCCTGGCAGTGGCTTGGTCCAGAATACCACGCTAAGGGTCAGAAATATCTCTTGGGTAAGCCCCGCGGCACTGCGACGACCCCAGATGTCCGTGACCCGGACAGGGTGAACAAGGTATGTAAACACGTTGCTGCAGCCCTTCTTGTCACGAAGGGATGGAAGATACCAAAAAAATGAAATGGAGATGAAATGCCAGTTTACACGTTTGAGTGCCCTGATGGGACAAGGTTCACACATCGATTGTCTATCGCTGAGTTTAAGGCTATTCGCGACGGTGAGGCGGTGTTGTTAGACGAGGACGACAACGATTTGAGGCTTGTGTTCGATCCAGGTAAGATTAGTTTTACTCTCAAGGACGGGGAGTCAGGTGGCTGGCCTTCTCGAACAAGTAAAGAAAGAGCGTACCGTCGACAGAGGTACGAGGAGATGGGCCAACGGCAGCGAGATCACGCACCTAGGACACGGCTTGTTCCTAACCACAAGGGCAATATTGCCGATAAGTGGGCTGACGTACAAGACTATGTGCGGACAACCAAGGGGGAAGCTGCTTCCATTTCTTATGATCGTCTTGTGGCTAAGGAACGGCAGGGAGACACCTGATGGCAACGAATATTCGGGAGTTCACGGTTCTTCAACGCCGTGCCAACATGATCGATATAGCCACGCCTAAGAGAGTGGGTGTGCAGGGGTATCGACTTAAGGCGGCCTTGAATTTTGATCTAGCCTTCCAGACACTCCTTACGGCAGACATCAGTAGCGGTTACCTGGATAACACTGCTCTACGTAATGGAAATATTCGGAGGGAGTACCTTTCGTTGTCCTCTGGAAGTCGTGTCCGTATTGTCTTTGACCCCGCCACCTTCTCTGGTGCCCCGCACAATCTAGCCGACGAGAACCATATATGGCTACAGTTCTTTCCTGTAGATTTTTCTGGTGCTGAAGGGGCGGGTGGTGCTAGGACACTCATTCTGCCTCCTGATGAAATGATGTCCGATGGTCGGGTTATCATTTCAGGCGACGCTCCTACAGGTGCGTCCGTGGTAAACTCCCGTCGTCTAGATATGCCGCTTCGGATGGGTGACGTCTATGTGCGGAACAATGAGGCGTCTGGTGGAACTGACCTGTACATTGCGACGGCAGAAGGGGGGCCAGAACGCCCCGTTGCCCCACAGGAGGAGGCGCGTTTTACGGAGGGTGCCACAGGCACCCTCTTAGTTAGAGGTGGCGGTGGTACGGCCAACTTTACGGCGACCATGACCCATTATCTGCCCCTGTAGGGCTTAGGGGGCGTGGTGTGTACCTTGTTAATTATCTATCCCTTCAGGCCGCAGACCAACGCTACATAGCAGCGTCTCGGTTCCGAACGGGTCAGCAATTAATCGGTCCCAAGGACGGTGTGAATGTTATATTTACAGTGCCCGTTGGGGATAAATTTACACACAATCTCCCGTTCCTTTCCATCCAGGTGTATTTCAACGGCATGCGACTAACCCTCTTGGACGACTATATGGTCACAGAGAGTGGTGGTTTGGGAACTGGGTACGACACTGTTGTACTAGAGGTAGCTCCCCTTCCATGGGACCACCTTCTTTCTGATTATGTGGCGGTTGGTTCGCCGTAGTCTTCTTATGTTTCCTCTTTTGGTGAGCCTTGGAAGGAGAAAATTATGGCTAGAACATGGATCAGGCAGGACGTTCAGATTGGTAGCACGACGGATACTGTGGCGGGGTACGCGGACACCACCGCTCCGTCCCTGGCGAATTATCAGACGAATGCTTCGACTATTACGGACGACCTTAACAATCTTCGTTCACAGGTACACAACCTGTTGAAAGTCCAGTCGGGTAGTTGGTACGACGACATCAGTACTCCGTCCACCTTTGAGAATGGTGCCAAAAGAGGCGTCGATGGCATTAACCAGGATCTCCATGATTATGAGCGTAAACGTGTTCTTCGCGAAGTATCTCTCCTGACTGACGTCGCCACGACAGCTGCTGCGAGCGCAACCGGGACCTTGACATTGACCGGTAATGCAGCCGACACTGAGACGGTCACGATCGGCACCAAGGTGTATACCTTCCAGACGGTTTTAACTGACGTTGACGGGAATGTCTTGATTGGAGCGACTGCAAGTGACTCTCTCGATAACTTAATCGCAGCCATCAACCTCGATGCGGGTGCTGGGACTTTGTACGCCACTTCGATGACGGTCAATACCGACGTCACGGCGGCGGCTGGTGCAGGCGACACGATGGACGTTACTGCGAAGAAGGCCGGTGAGACGCAGAACACGGTTGCTACGACAGACACTGTCACCAATGGTTCCTGGGGTGGGGCAACTCTCTCTGGCGGTGCGGGCCTCGTCCACATTCTTGGAGGTGGCGAGCTTCCGACACAGACGACTGTTGCTATTGGTACTGTCACGACTCTTGGCACGGTTGCTCAAACAGCATCAAGTTTCGGCACCCCTTCCGCGACTGACGCCGTTTCTGGTGCGACAGCTGTCAACCCTGCCAACCTTTTTGAAATTGTCGACGGTTCAACTCGTGATCCGATCCTCGACACATCGGGTCGTCGTATCTGGGCCATGTTCCAGTGTGAGTCTTCGACTGATGGTAGCACCATGACCGGTACTACTCCGAACCGTGCCCAGCTCTCGTTCGTAGTTCTTAACTCTACCGGCGACGGACTAGAGTTGGTTGACGATGCTTCTGACATTGGATCGAAGACGATCAATTATACTTACATTGAGCGGAAAGCTCTTGAAGATCTCAATGAGTACGACTTCCTTCGTGGTGCGGCAGTGGATATCGGGTCCGGTGCTGCGACGATTAACCGGCAGGTTGCGTACACGAACCAGGGGACTACACCTGTCAACGTGACCACGAACGCGTTCCTTGATCTCGAATCGGCTGGTATTGAGTGGACTGTCCGTGATGACTTGGAAGCTAACCTCTTCCGGATTATTGAGGGTTCTGCGGGCGGCACGAGCGAGATCGAGATTGGCGCCAATGTAGACCTCTACGACAACAATGCGGTAGATGTCGATTTCGCTTCTGGTGCTACGGTCAATTCGGGCGGCACTCGTCCGATCGACATTGGTGTCACTGACGGTGTTATTGAATCCACGGCCGGCGACCTTATGATCAAGGGTTTTGCTGAACTTCTCCTTGACGACGCCAACCAAACTGGATCAACTTGGGCCCAAGACGGCATCAAACTTTCTGATACTACGGCTGAGTGGGACACTTTCGAAACGAACTTTGGTGAGGTTTCTTTGTTGAGCGCCATTAACCAGGCGTACACCGGTACAGTGAGGACGAAAATCCAGGCTACCCTTACTTCTAATGTTACGGCTGGTAACGACGTGAATGGCCCCACGTATGCTAACAACACTGACGTTGATCTGGCCCCCTATAACAATGTGACCTTTGTCAGCGACGTAGATGTTGTCCTCAATGGTGAGCTTCTGCGCAATGCTGTCGGAGCCACTGAGGATGTGTACCCTGGCACATCTCAGTCCCAAGGTGACCTTAAGTTCACCTTTAATCTTAGGGGCGTGGGTACCAAACCTGACCAGATTACGGTTATCGTTTACGGTCAGTAGATACTAGAAAAATAAATGGAGATGAGGAGGACATATGGCGAGTGGATTGGACCAATGGGTCGGTAAGCTGGAAGGCCTCAATGAGATCGGTGAGGCCCTTACCGAACAGCTTCAGGCAGCAGAAAATGAGGTCCAGCAATTCGTTGGCGGCAAACAAGCTCTCCAGGCAGCGGCTGAGAAAGTCGGTGCCTTGGGAGCTGCTGTCAGTGAAGACTTGGAACAGGGAAAATTGTCTTTTAGTAGCGAGTTGGAGGCGTCTGAATACATCAAGAAGACGATTATCAGGGCGAGAGAGATTGTGCTTAATTTGGCTGAGGGTGCCAAATCTCGTGAAATTGCGGCTTCCGGTAAGGTTTCAGCTTTGGGTGTGAGCCGTGGCCTGGTCATACGTCACTGCAAAGCGGCTAAGGTCCGTGCCGAACAACTCACTCAAGCAATTGAGGAGGCTAAGGATCTTAAAAATCGGTCGGAGGGGGACCTGCCCGAAGAACCTGCCCGAAGAACTTCTCGTGGGCCTGGAGAGCACCCGGGCCCAAGTTCCTTGGATTTGCGACGGGTCCAGGCTATTGCCGACAAGGTGGTCCCTGACAAGAAACTACCTACTAAGCGGCCAACTAAGGCGAAGAAAACACTAAAGAAATCATAGGCAGGCTAGTTTTATGGGTACCCGCGACGAACGTATAGAGGACCTGTTTTATGTCGATTTGACGGCAGACGGTAATCCTACGGAGGAGGGGCAGTCCAGGTTTGTCAGCGGGGATGTGCTTGCCTACCTTGGCGGTTCTGTGTGCAGTCTGACCAAGATTGTCGTTAAGGATAATGGGGTTGTACAAGGGTCTGTTAGATCAATTGATTTTGATTCTAACTTGACTGTAAATGTTGTGGGCGACGAGGTGACTGTCTCAGCGGCGTCTGTTACGGGACTGACCCATCCTCAGGTGATGTCCCGCATTTCTATGAGGTTCTAGACAGATTGATGATCATTCTAGATTCCTCAACCAAAAAACTAGAAATCAATCTAGGGTCTGTTCCTACTTCCGAGCTACCGTGGGTGGCCAACTGGGCAGACCACACGCTTACTACGTTCGTTGCTGCTGAGGCCGACGGGCTCACTAACGGTACGACCCCTGTGACGGTGGTGGCGGGCCCCGCCACTGGCAGCACTCAGCGCCAGGTCAAGTTCCTTTCTGTGCATAACTTGACCGCGGCTCGACAGAAGGTCACTGTTCAGGTGGACAACAGTGGGGCGAAACGCATCATCCACGAATGCGAGCTGGCTCCTGGGGACCAATTACACTATATTGACTCAGACGGTTTCAAGGTACTCGACTCGAATGGTGCTTTGCGGACAGCATTGTCTTCTGGAAGCGCGTCCACACTGGAAACCAAGTCTGGTACTGTCCTTCCTGGTGCTTTTAGCGGGTTTCCGAAGAAGGCGACTGTGGTTTTTTCGGTTGCTTATTCTAGTGCGGCTTATGCGGTAACATTGTCGCCTTTGACTGCTGGGGTACGTACATATGCTCCTTCTGTAGAGAACAAGACGGCATCAGGGTTCGACGTGAACCTTCATAGCTACGGCGTATCTGACCTTGTAGAAATCGATTGGCACACGATTGAGACAGGAGAAGAGTAGATATGGGTCTTGCCGTCGATAGTATTATTTTTGACGAACTGGCATCCGATCCCGTGGGACCGATTGAAGGCCAGTTTTGGTACAACACCACTGAAAAACGGCTCAAGGTTTACCGGAACGGTGCAGTAGAAATCCTCATCGATAAGGACGAGTTCGATGCTCACGTGAACTCGACCTCGAATCCGCATGCTGTGACATTGGAGCAAGCACGGTCAGAAAATAATGTCCTTGCTGGCGACATCGACATGAACAATGCGGGTACAATTGCCAATCTTCCGGATCCGACGGCAGATGGCGATGCCGCCACGCTTTCGTGGACCAATGAACGAATCCGTCAGCGACTTGCTGGGTTGGACTGGCAAGAGAGCGTGCTCGACAAGGATTTGAGCACGCCTCCAGGTTCTCCGAGCACAGGTGATCGTTATATTGTCGGCAAACAGAGCTACGCCATTATTGGAGCCAACACCTCGACCGAAACTTTTACCATTTCTGGGGACCACAGCACAGAACTGTCCGCCGCTGAGGTATTCGAGGTTCTTAGTTCGACTGGTAATGACGCTACTTGGACAGTCCAGTCCATCGCTTTCAACTCTCCGAATACGGACATTGTGGTGACGGGCGACATCGTAGATGCGACCGCGGACGGTGATGTCGAATTCGCTGAAGATGCGTGGAACGGTAGTGTGGGCAGCATTGCCCAGTGGAACGGCACCTCTTGGGAATATGCTGTCCCTAACGAGGGTTTTGCTACCACGGTTGAGGACGAGGATACGTTATATCTGTACGATGGCACGGCCTGGGCACCGTTTGGGAATGCTATTCATCACAGTAACCTCACAGGGTTAGGATTAGACGACCATACCCAGTATCTGCTTGTTAGCGGTACTCGACCTATGTTGGGTAGCCTTCAGATGGGCGGTAACTCCATCACCAATGTCAACTTGGTTGACGGAGTGGACGTCTCTAACCATTCTGTTCGACACGACCCAGGTGGACTAGACGCATTGACCACGGCAACAGCATCTGGGATTAATGCCAGTTCGGTCAATGCTGAAGGTTCTGACGCGAGCTTTGCTCGTTCAGATCACAGCCACGATATAGATACAACTAATGGGGCTATTTCCACCATTAATGCGGGGGACACTTCGTCTGAGGGTGTAGGCACAGGCCTTGCTCGCCGTGACCATGAGCACGCTGTAGCCACGGACACTGCTGTTGAACTTACTGACTCGACCAATGATGGGGGTACGAGCACGAGCCTGGCTAGAGCGGACCATACTCATGCTCACGGTGACCGAGGCGGAGGCACACTCCACTCAGCTGTCAGCGCGTTGGGGGCAGGGTTCCAAGTACAGTCAAATCGGAATGCTTCTGCAGCCCCAACAGTTAATGATGACAACACGGCTGGCTATACCACGGGTTCGTACTGGATCGATGTGGTGGCTGACCGAGCGTATATTTGTCTGGACGCTAGTACGGCGTCGGCTGTCTGGACAGAGACCACTCAGACGGGCAGTGCCGGCGGGCTACTCTACAAAGCTGGGCGTGTGTTGGCTGCGAGCTTCACGGGTAGTCCTAGGACGGCTACGGTGGTTTTTTCCACAGCTTTTGCTGATGCTAACTATGCGGTGACTGTGACGGCTACCACAACGGGTGGTCGTAGGTATCTTCCGGTTATCCAGAATCAGTTGTCGTCTGCTTTCGATATACTGCTTGGATCTAATTCTGTAGCAGGTCTGACGCAGGTGAACTGGATTGCTGTGAAGGACGGCGAGTCTTCCTGAGGTGGAGCTTCATGGGTTTTAAGACGGATAGCCTTGAGTTTGATGAGTTGACTTCGGACCCCACGACTCCGGTGGATGGAGAGGTGTGGTACAATTCAGCCGAAGAACGACACAAGCTGCGCATTGGTGGTTCGACTTACGGCGTCCCGACTTTTTATGAGTGGGCGGAATCTACTGGAATTTCTACACGGACGTCCAGCGTTTACGGACAGAAGCTTAGGCTAACTACTTCTGTATTGGTGGCAGGGGACTATTATGTCGGTTGGCAGTGTGAGACGGGCAACAGTGGTAATGATCGGGCTCTTGGTGTTCGGGTGCAGGTAGACGACACGACAACCTTGTTGGAAAATGTTTCTAAACATCGCGGGAGAGCCACAGAAAACCCACCTATTTTCAATGTCCTCTCGGGATTTGATGTTGTCACTCTGACAGCGGGATCCCATGACATCGATCTTGATTGGGCGTCTTTTGCCAGCACCGCTTATATTAAAAATGCCCGGCTTGAGATCTGGAGACTACCCTGATGTCGTACGAGTACACCTATAGTCTGGCTGCTGACTTTGGTGGGGTGCTTCACGAGGATATCCTTGAATCCGAGATTGAGGTCGCGGATTTAGGGCAGACCGTGCAGAACGTTGGACGCGACGACGACGTTGTGCATATCATTTTCCAAAATCAGCTCAGTCAAGCAAGCAAGACAGTCCTCGATGGTGGCCTAACCCAGACAGAAGAGTCACCGCCTCTTGGTGGCAGCATTCTGGCCAATCACCCTGTGGCTGTCCCGCAGGACACTGAAACCGGTGCTGTCTCCAAGACAGTGGACCCTACTATTAGTGACGGTTCCAGTGAAGGATATGAAGCTGGTTGGACGTGGACCAACGTTACGACAGGCAAGTCCTTTGTCTGTATTGACGCTACTGATGGTGTATCTGTGTGGAAGGGCGATTCGAACGATTTCGAAATCGCCAACAGGTTGATTGTCGGCAAATCTGGTGCCGTTGATTACACGAGCATCAAAGAGGCTTGTGCTGCTGCTGTCGCTGGTGGGGCAAGTTCAAGTAACCCGTGGATTATTCAAGTTTTTCCTGGAATATATAACGAAGACCCTATGACGATCCCAGCTGGGGTCCAGGTCGACGCGTCTTATGCGGCTCGTGGTGGTTTGGTCGAAGTGGTTGCTAATTCGGCCACTGAAGATCTTTTTACGATGACCGGTGGTTCAGTCGACGGCGTTAGAGCGTCAGGTGTTACAGACGCGACCAAGGCGCTTTTTCGTTGTTCTGTTCCATTTTCGGCCACTTCACTTCGAGGTATTGGTGTAAAGAGGTGCTCTACTGGGATTTTGGTTGAGGCTGGGGCAGTTGTTGTTGTCGCTAACCTAAGTACCACCGTGGTGGGTCCTGGTGACGCTATAGTGACTGCGGTTAAGGCAACGGGCTCTGGTACGACAGTTGTTTTGAACAGTTGTACCAGTTCGGTGCCTTTCGTTCATCCCGCGTACACTCAAAACCCTGTCCAAACAGTGCTCAGTGCTGAGGATTCGGCAACGGCGTTCGTTACAGGATCCTCGTTCAACAATGCGTACTACGACAACACTGCTGATATTGTAGTAGTCTCTGGTGGGGCGCGATGTACGATTCAGGGCTCTGTCTTCATTAACAGTAACAATGTTATTCGGATCGGTCCTTCTGGCTCCAATTCAACTGTCCTCCTTCAGGGCAGTGCATTTCAAAACAATGTTTTAAATTGGAAAATAGAGTCTTCCACTGGCACGATCTACACGGACGTTTCGTTTGATGCGGATAACCAGTCTGTTGTAACTGGAGGGAAGGTCAGTGGTTCCCTTATCGATGAATCGGATGACAGTTTTGTTATCACAGGCGCTGCAACGTACAGATATCCGTCAGGCCTTCAGCTCAGCTTGCCCGAATCTCTACACTATCTGACGAGTTCTGGGAAATCTGAGGGTGGTGGGGTTACGGTTAATTCGGGCCTAGACGTCGACGTGGCAGCGGGCAAGGGACTTCTTAGAGGTACTGTTGGCGAAGGTGACGCTCAATTTGTTGAATGGGGTGCGGGCACTCTGACTCTTAGTGCAAGTACTACGAATTATGTGGTCTATGACTCAGGAACGTCCGACCTAGCCGTTCTGGTTTCTTCTCCATCGGTTTCGCAAATCTTGCTTGCGACTGTCGTGACAGGGGCAACAACCGTTCGATATCTGCACGACACCTCTCGTTTTTATCCGTATCTTCCAGAGAGAATCTACGAATACCTTCTAACTACTCGGAAAATTGCGTGGACTTCGGGCCTCGCTACAACACAGGGTAGTACTGCCCGCAAGTTGAATGTCTCCGGTGGGTCCTGGTACGTGGGTCCGGATTTGAAGACTGTCTCCGGTGGTACAGACGTCACATGGTCCTATTACTATGGGTCGGATGGAGCGACGGAAGTTGCGGCTCAAACTGAGCTGGATATTACGCAGTACGACAGTTCGGGGACACTCACCACGATGACTGCCGGGTATTTTCGAGCGGACACCTTGGTCGTCACCTCTGATGGTAAGTGTAGTATTATTTACGGTAAGTCTCAATTCGATAACTCTGTTTCAGCTCAAAATGTGGCCAATTCTGCTGCTGCGACATCATTTTTGGCTCAAACAGCATGCCATCTGGCTTTGGTTGTTGTAGAACAAGGAGTGGGGATCGACACGATTGTTGACGTTCGTCCTGACCCTAATGCAGCAACGGCAGGAGGTGGGGGTGGGGGTGGGGGTGGAGACCACAGTGCTCTGACTAACCTAGACAAACCAGGTGACCACTTGTGGGCCATGCTCCTCGACGGATCTCGGCCTATGACCGGTGATCTGGACATGGGTGCTCAGGCCATCACGAATGTCGGTAATATCGACGGGGTGGGTGTTTCTGATCACAGTAGTCGTCATGACCCGGGTGGCTCCGATGCCCTAACTACGGGCGTGCCAGTGGCCGTCCAGGTCGGCGTGACACCTTCAGGGGGCTCAGGGTCCTCCTATGCTCTAAATGACCACCAGCATGGTGTTGCGGCCGGTAGCGTGGGTGCTGTAGGTACTGCGAACAATAACGGGTCAGCGAGCACCGTGGCTCGGGCGGATCATGTTCATGCGGGATTGACTCGCGATGCTGGTGATTTTTATCTTTTCACTGAGAAAACTGATACGGTACCGGCCGATCTTGTCCTTATAGAGGATTCCGAGGACACCAACAACAAAAAGAAGGTCCAGCTCAGCAACCTGCTTGATAACCAGGACACGAGTTACGCCGCAACGATCACGTCATGGACACCCTCGGGGGGCCGTAACTACGCTGATGTAGTACATCATCTTGGGACCAAGGATGTTTTGGTTGAAGTGTATTCGGTAGACAACGATGAAACTGTCGGAGTTCACGCTGTCGACCGTCTTGACATAGATACGGTCCGAATCACCGTAAAGACCCCTGAGAACGTGCGTGTCCTCGTCACTACAGGGGGCTTTAGTCTTAGCGGTGGGATTGATTCTGATGCGATCCACGACAATGTTGCTGGTGAGATTTCTCTAGTTTCTGAAAAAGTCACACCTGTCAGTGCTGACCTCCTCCTCATTGAGGATTCGGCGGACTCCAATAACAAGAAGAGAATTCAGCTTGGAAATCTTCCAGGTGGTGGCGACGTCACGTCCACGTCGACCCTGGACGACAACACACTCATCCGAGGTGATACGCCAACCAAGGGCATTCAGGACAGTGGGATTCTGGTCAGCGATGACGACCAGATCAGCTCGGTCCAGACTCTCACTTTTGAAGGAGAGGTCGACAACGGGACAAGTGGTGCAAGTAAAACGGTGACTTGGGGTGCTGGACAAAAGCAACGGATTACGATCTCAGCTAACACGACTTTGACCTTTTCTGCTCCGCCTGGGGTAGGCAACTTCCTGCTTAAGTGTATCCAGGGGACGGGGGCCCCGTTCACCATCACGTGGCCGGCAACGGTCAAGTGGCCGGGAGGGGACGCACCGACACTGTCTTCGACGAACGGGGCTATCGATATCGTGTCTTTCTACTATGACGGCACCTCTTATTTTGGTGTCGCTAGTTTGGATTTTGCTTGATGGTTACCAACTATTATCGAGCTGAGCAGACGACCGAGCAGGGCACCACTAGCACTACCTTCGTGGATGTCTCGGGTACTACTGTAACGTTCACGCCTGGTGACACGAGCGAAGCTTGGGTGATTTTTGCCACTGGTGTGCTTCGATCTGATAGTACGGCGGAGACTGCGGCTGAGGTCCAGCTCGTTTACGGTGGTGTGACTCAGGACCTCGCAGGGCACCAAAACAACGATGCAACTACACCAAACGGTGCAGGATTCTTCCTCTTTGGCGTGATCACGTCAACCGTCTCTCTTCAGACGGTCAAGCTCCAATTTCGGGCGGCTGCGGGGACGACCTATTTGGATAACGCTCGGGTCATTGCCGCCAAATTACCTCCCAATTCTGATTGGCAGTTTTTTGAGTCGGACGCAATTACTCAGACAACTGGAGTCGATCAGCAGGTAGGCCAGCTCCAATTCACGCCGAGTTCGGCTGGAGATTACTACATTTTCGGAAAAATGAGCCATCGGGAATTCCCTGGAGGCTCCACTTCTCAGGCATGGTTGGAATATGGATCGGACCTCCATCCCGACGCTCCTGTAGGGGTGCATCATAGTAATGCTCGGGATGCTTGGAATCCAATGAGCGTGGCAGTTCGAAAGACATTGCCTCTGTCACTACAGTCTTTCAACCTTCGGTTCACTTCATCCTCGTCGGGCGCAGGGACAAGTGAACACCAGTACCGACGCATTTTAGCCTTCCGAGCGGATGTTTTCGAGGAAGATAACTACTCGGAGTCGCTCAGCCAGAGCACCTCAACTTCGGCTTCATTCACTACGAAAAACAGTCTTGTTGTAGGAACACCTCCCTCTGAACGTGACTACCTTGTGATTCAAAGTGCTAGAATTTCGGGAGACAACTCCACAACGGGTCAAAAGTCTGGCGAGCTGCGGACAGGCGGTACACCGAAGATCAGGACGGACCACCACATCAACCGTGACGGGTCCTCGACGCAGGGTTATCACCATATGGCTGTCTACGCTGACGCCGTGTCGACATCTTCATCGGTGACTTATGACAATGGGTTTTTGTCTCCAGATGCCATCACAGTCCAGTGTGCTGAAAGTGTGATCATTGTACTACGTTGGCCTGGAGCCGAAGACAACAACGCTCCCTTCTTTGGGATGAACTTCTAGGAGGAAATAGTGGACTGGAAAGGCAAAATAGACTTCGAAGAACTGCCTTCGGTCGTGGGTTCCGACCTCCTATCTAAACTCGAAGACGAGTGGAGCGGACTGGTTGAGAAAACTTCTTTGGCGGATGCGGATTTAATTCTCTTGGAGGACTCCGCTGACAGCGGTGCTAAGAAGAAAGTCCAGATTTCCAGCCTTCCTGGTCAAGAGTTGTACGATGCCGTCGTAGCTTCGTCTGGAGGGGATTACACGTTGCCTTCTGCGGCTTTTTCTGCGGGAGCTAAAAGCGTTTTTGTCCGGACGGGGACCTACAATGAAACGGCCAATGTCGTGGTTCCTGATGGCGGGAAGTTGATTGGTGAGGATGACGTACAGATCAATCTTGGTCCTGGTTTTGAGGTAAACGTAGACGGGAATGGTGGCACGGTAGAGACGACTGGAACTGTTGCGTACACTAACGGTTCTAGTGCTGTGGTGGGTACGGGTACTGTATTCACGAATCTGAGCCCAGGTGACTACATCGCCTTAGGACCCTTGTTTTACGAGATTAGTTCGATCACAGACAATACAAACTTAACCATTGTAGGGATCTATAGAGGGTCGTCGCAGAGCGGCCAGGTGATGATCGGCACCTCGATGTTCACAGGTTGTGTCGTCTCCAACATCAGCCTTTCTGGGACTTTGGGTGTTGGCCTTCGTATTCGCGGCTGCACCGATACTGTTGTTGACAGAGTTACGGTTACGAGCTGTGGGGTTAATATCTCCGTGGCGGACGCTGGGACCGTTACTTTTAGCAGGGTTAATTCTTATCATAGTGCTGGTACAGGTTTCACGGTGGTTCGAGGTCGGAGCGTATCTCTGACGAACTGCCATCTGATGAACAATGTAGGTGCAGGTGTTACAATTACATCGGACTGTGATGCTTCTAAGTTGACGGCGTGTTGTTTGTCGAATAATGGGGCGGAAGGCCTCACGATCACGGGGGCTTCCAGGCACACTGTCATCCTGGGCTCTGTGGCTACATCTAACGCTACTAAAGGTCTCAATACAGAACCTGCTTCCGGTGCTACGACGATAGATTCCTGCCTTGTTGCCAATAATGGTACTATTGGTGTCGATTTTGACGGTGATGAAAATCTCATCAATAATTGTGTGATCAAGGACAATGGTTCGGACGGCGTCTGGGGCGGGGATGATGGGATGGTCACTGCCTGCCACATTGAAGACAATGGTGGGAACGGCATCTCCTTATCTGGTGACATTAATACAATTATCACCAGCTGCAATATTCACGATAATACGCTGGACGGTATTAGTGTGGGTGCCACGGGCAACACAGGGATCCTGATCGTATCTAATAGAATTTACGCCAATGGCGGGAACGGTGTGACCATCCCTTCTAGTGTTGGGGCGAATGGTTGTCAGTTGCACGGGAACTTGATTACGGGGCATACGACTGATGTGAGTAACGCCAATACGACCTTGGTTCGGTCGGTGGAGTCTGTTGGCAACCCCGTACGAGGCAACATTTTGTACTATGATGGGTCGTCCTGGTCTAGATTGGCTCCTGGGGTTTCTGGTCAGGTTTTTCAAACCAGTGGTGCTGGCGCTGACCCAGTTTGGGCCGACGGTGGTAATGTGTTCGCCGCGGCCAACATTGCAGACAATGCCATCGTTCGAGGTGATGGTGGTGCCAAGGGTCTTCAAGGATCCGCGTGGGTCATTGATGACTCTGGGAATCTTTCGTCTTCGAGTGGCAATCTTAATGGAGTCAAGCATTATCCGTCACAGGCTACCGACCCTGTGAGCCCTGCTCCTTCAGACGGAGATCGTTACTACAACACGGTTCTCGGTGAAGAGATGAGATATGACGGCACTCGATCGAAATGGCTTAGTGTTGCGACACTTTGGGACGGGGGAGGTCGTAATGGGACAACGGGAGGGGGCGTGTACTATCGTCGGTATAACGGTATGCCATTCGCGGTAGGCGCGGGGTCTTTGGTTCGTAAGGGGACGATCACTGGAATCTCCTTCAATTGTTCGAACGCTGTGTCTCATGTTTTACAGGTTATGGTTGGAGGTAGTGTGGTGGCTACATTGGCATCCAATGGGGCTTTTTCTGCTTCGAATTATACGGTCAATGCGGACTTCGATGAGGGAGTATTTTCACTTCTGAACGCTTCGGGGAGTTCTACCACAACGAATCTCCAGGCCACTGTCTACTATAAGCTGCGTGTGTAGGAGAGATAATGGCAGTCATTGCAAAAAATCAGACAGAGTCGGACGTCACTTTGACGGATCTTGCTGCCCCTGGGAGCGTCGTACCTGCAAGCGGTTCGCTTGATTTGCTCGTTGACAACACCTTTGTTGAGATCCAGAACAGCGGGCAGCTGAAGACTCTTATTGCCGCCGGAACCTTGCTTCTTAATGACGGGACCAACGATCTGGATTTGGTGACCTCGTTGGCTTTCGTAGAGCACCCTTCAGGATTCCCTAAGACCTCGGGCGGTGTTCCAGTTCACACCCTTCTTCAGAGAAGTGTTGATGGCGTGCCCTTGGTGGCCCAGCAGCGACTTATTTTGGGACAAAAAGAGTTCTTGCGTACCGACAATGGTGCTGCCCTTATGAATATTGACGGACGGCCTGCGGGTATTCCTGCGGTGGTCTGGAATGGTACGGGTGTGGGCGATACTGGAGGTGATTGGGCGGTGTCGGGGACAGGTTCGGAAACTGTTGGGTCGACGCACACTGGTACCAGTGGGTGGGACACCGGGGTGATGTCCTTGGGCAACTTTTTCGATTTCGACAACGGCACTCTCGTTGATGTGGCCAACGCCTACTCTCAGCTTCGTTTTTGGATTCAACCGAAGGCGTGGCCGGTTAGATCCAGACTAGAGGTGGGCTTCTTGGACGACAGTGGTGCCCTTGTTGGTAAATGGCGGCGGGTTGAGACGTATACCGCGAATATGGACTTGGACACCTGGCAACAAGTGTTCATCCCTGTTGCTGATTTTTCCCTGACGTCTTCTGTACAAAAGCTTCAATTTCGGGCAAATAAAACAAACGGCCAACACTTCTTTTTGGACAATGTTGAATTGGTTCCTGCTGGAGGAGCAGGGCCCTATTGTTTTCGGGTAGCGGCTCCTGACGCTAGCACGCGACTACATGTGTCAATGGTGGTTATTGTTGTTGCCGCTCCCTCGGTTGGCTGGAATCCCTCCTCTTTTGCGAATATTGCAGGAGGTCTGACCGGTGGGTTGTTGGTGCGCCAACGACGGTTGAGTGATGGGGAGATAATTTGGCGGTTGAACAGTAAAAATAACATTGACTTGTTTGGCCGCTTCCACCCTCAGGACGACATCACGTTTGCCAATGGTGACCTTCTTGTCGGGTTTATGATCAAGCCCGGTAAAGCCTCGGTGACCGCGACCGATGACGAGGTGTTGGAGATCGTGGTTTGTGACGATCTGTCTAGTCTGAGCGAATTGCGTGGGTATGCCCACTATGGTACGGAGGTGGCGACGTGAGCATCAATTTGGAGAAGGCTAGAGTACAGGATGATGGCGTTCCTCTTGTGGCCTCTTCGCCTCGTGTAGGCAGCGAAGTGGTCGTCGCCAGCCACAACTTTTGCGATAAAACTACCTGGTTTAGTAACAGTTCCCGTGAAACCGACCACTCGATGGTCGATTCAGGCGACGGTCTGAGGTGGACAAGCGGCCACATTGACTGGATTGATATGGTAAGTGGTCGCATCCACAACCAGGAGAAATTTTCAGCCTATGTAGAACATGGTTACAGTGTGGTGGTTAAAGTAGACGGGGTCGAGAAAAGTGCTTGTCCACCCTTTAAGTTTGCTAGTTCAGACGGAGACTACTGGATCGACTATGATGCGGGCGAGATTAATTTTTTCGTTTCCCAGTCGGGTAAGACTGTCACGGCTAGTTTCAGTTATGCGGTTAATTCGGAATACGTCCTCGCTCCTAAGGCTGGCAAGATTCTTCGGATAGAAGACGCGGAAACCGATTTTAGTAACGACATCGTCCTGAACACAAGTTTCGGCTATATTGTCAAAGGTTATGTGGATGCTTTTGCCCCTCACATGGTTCGAGGTGCCAGTACGGAACATAATCCGGTCCTGGACAAAGATTTGTCTACCCCTCCCAGTAGTCCCGTCTTAGGGGATCGTTACGTTGTTGCTGCGAGCGCCACAGGTGATTGGAGCACTTACGATGGACATATTGCGGAGTGGGGCGGTTCAGCTTGGGTTTTCACTGCTCCAGATGAAGAAGAGTGGGTGACGGTTATCGACGAGATCTCGACAGGTCCTTACTATACTTGGCGTGGCGGGCAATGGGCCTTCACTCTCCCTGCTGGAACTAAGATCCCTATTCAAGAGGATTACTACCACCGGGTGAGTCAGATCATAGCTGAAGCACGCGGTGCTCACCCGTCAGTCATAGCTGTAGGAGCTTCGCAAACGCACAAGGCCTTGACAGACATTAAAGAATTTCGTCGAAAATCTAGAGGTATGAGGTGCGGTGTTCAGGCAATCCCTTTCAGATATGGTACTGCCAGGGACCTACATTCGGCCTATGGTATGGAGTTGGTGGTTTCGCTAGTTGATGACACTAATTCTCTGGAGGGAGAGAGCCTGACCATTACCTTCTATTGCACAAGCATGAGTGAGGCGTGATTCGATTAATTTAGGAGCCTCTGCCAGGTATGGTCTGGGTTCGAGTAGACCGGTATATGAAGGGCTTCAGCCTCTCAATGGCGCACTCAAAGTAACCTTGAAAGAAGTGAGATAATGAAAAAAGGATTAGTGTTGTCGGGCGGCGGGGCTAAGGGTGCGTTTCAGCTTGGCGTTCTTCAAAAGTGGATGCTGGAAGATAACAGGGACTACGATATTCTCTGTGGTGTGTCCGTAGGGGCTCTGAATGTGTCTGTTCTGGGCCAGACCCCTTTCGGCAGACCAGAAGCTGCATTCACACAGCTTTTGTCTATGTGGGATCGGGTCCAGAATAGGGCTATTTGGAAGCACTGGTTTTTACCTTACGTGGGGGTTCTGTGGAATCGGTCGGTTTTTAATTCTAGTCCTTTACAAGATTGGGTCCGCAATGAGTCCGACGTGAAGACAGTGAGGGCTTCAGGACGCGAGGTTCGGGTGGGGGCGGTAAATCTCAACACTGGGCGGTACGAGATGGTCAGTCAGAGGTCTGATCACTTTTCAGATTTCGTCTATGCGTCGGCTAGCTTCCCTCTATTCTTCAAGCCTATGGTGCTCAAGGGCGAGGAGTGGACGGATGGAGGGATCAGGAATATCACGCCGATTGGGGAGGCTATTAAACTCGGGGCTGAAGAAATCGACGTTATCATGACCTCGCCTCTTACGGACGGAAACCGTTGGGTGTCGCCTAAGTGGCCAAGCGGGATTCCGTACGTAACCCGTATCATTGACATTATGTCCACAGAGATCTTTCTAGGTGACCTTAAGGAGGCAGGATTGAAGAATCGTCTTGCCGAACTGAAGGAGCCGTACCGGCAGGTCAAGATTAGGATCATGGCCCCTGAGAAGGGCTTGACGAAAGATTCCCTTAACTTCTCACCCTCTGAAGTACTAAGAATGAGGGAGATTGGGTACAAGCAGGCGTGCCAATCTGACTGAGATTTCTTTTATGGGTTCGATCCGGCAGGGATCCGCCCGTTCGATTGCCCAGCTTTTTGGGATTTAGTAGGAGACAGCATATGCTACGGCTCATTCATGCACAGACTGTTCAGGGGGCCATCTATGTAGACGACATCGATGATGGTTTGCCCAACAAGCCAGCCCATAGGATGGGATCTGTTGGTGACCCTAATGCTTATGCAAGGGACGGTTATGCCAACGATCCCAAGCAACCTTGTTATGTCCCTCGCGTGAAGGCCGCGGACGAGAGTGTTGCAGGGTATATTGACCTGGAGGAATCGGAGAGAGTTTTGGCTTCTTCCGGTGGCGGTAAAATCGCAGGCCTTGTCAGAGCTGGTCTCATCTCTGTGGTACAGTTCGTCGAAGGCGACCTCGCGGTTCCGGTCATTACAGGTGTGACTCTTGACTCACCTGCGGCTGGCGACGTGACCATTGACGGCACCGGGTTCCTCTCTATTGACCCTGAAGTTACCTCAGTGAACCTCTCGGGTGCGGGTGTAGGTGACGTTACTTTGACACAAGCTCAGATTGAGGCTGTGAGTCCTGGTGCTGTCGGTGGTACTCAAATTATCATTGACTCGACTTTGATCGCAGGCCTTGCTAGTGCTGATGATGTTGTTGTCACTGCCGACACCCAAGAATCTAACATCTTCGCGGTGCCCTGAGACGTGACGTGCAGTATCGCCATTTACCTAGGTTGTTGCAGCAAGAAGGCGACCGCTTCTATCAGGTCGATAAGAGGTGGCGGCCGAAGGAGATCATTCCACCGATCATCAGTGGCAACATCCTTAAGGACGCTGTGGCGAAGTACCGTGACCTCAGAGAAGCCGAGGATGAATTGCAGACCTTGGAGAGGGCTCACGTGTACATCCGCATCCTCAATAGGATGCAGCTCGCTCTACGGCGAGCCCAATTTGCGTGGCGATCTGATGATCTTGTGCTCGTCACAGCCATTGCAGAATTTTACAGTGATTACGGGACTGTCCTCCAGAATCTTAAGATCGATGAGGGTCGGGGGCGGTTCGCCAACCATGAGGATGGCTCAGTTCGCTGAGGAACCAAATAGGAGTCAACAATGAGAGTCGGCGTCATTCGCGGAGATCTTCCTGGTCCCGTCTTCTTGGCGGACCTGGAGCCAGTTTCTCGCTACAACCCCCCAACAGAACCACGCGGGCAGGAGCGGTACGTCAGTCGCCCCGTAACGTCCGTTGTTGGGGCTGCTCTGTCGGACACGTTGACTGGGGCTGGTGCAACCCTTGCGGGCAGTGACATTTCGGGAAGTTTCCCGCTTGCCATAAATGGCACGAACGATGACCTTAAGGTCAAGACCTCGTCTTCCGCATCTTTCACCACAGTCAGCGTTGCTAACGCGTCTTATACTACCTTGACGGACTTGATCGCGGCTTTGAATGCGGCCCTAGTAGGAACCGGTATCACGGCTCGTGAGAACGTCGCTGGCAACGGCATCGCCTTAGAGTCCGATACTTATGGTGTAGATAGCTACATCGAGAATGACAGCGTGGCGGGCGGGTCGACGTCAAACACGCCTCTTGGTCTTGCTGACGGTGCGGTCAGAGACATGCCCGCGGTTTCAGATTTCATTACGGACAGTCTCCCTGTCGGGGGCCCTCTTGACGTGTCTGCTACGACCATCAAGGCCGTGGGTTCCGGTACTAACTCTAATGCTTTGAATATCATCCCTGATTCTCGTGGGACTGTTGCAGCGGTAGCGGACGCTATAGCTCCACAGTTTGTCGAAACTCCCGTAGCTCTCGATAGCTACCTTGTGGGAAATATGGCCGATCTCCTTTCGGCTAACTTCAATCCTGACCCAAGACGTCAGCCGGCTCTGTCCAATGGTGCTGCCATTGCTGTGGTTGAGGACGATGGTTCCACTTCATTCTCCCTCACACTTCCGACAGTATCTTCGGCAACCCTTAATAGTCCTGGAGCTGGTGACATAACCATCGCTGGCACAGGATTGGGTGATGCAGAGCGGAATGAGACTCTAATCAAGTTCACAGGTGACGTTGCGACTGTCATCAGTCAGCAGCTTCTGGAGTCCGTTGGAGGGTCGGTAAGCGACACGTCTATCGTGGTCCCTGCCTCCTTAATCTCAGGGGCCGCTACGACCACGACCTCTGTGCAGGTTCAGGTTCGGCGACGAGTGTCATCGATCGCAGCAGTTAGTTAGTTTTTGATGATACTTAGATGAAGATGAAAAATAGATCTAGAGCCCAAATTCGATAATTGCAGGCACTCTGTGCCCAGACTAAGAGAAGATCAGATGACGAATAGGAACCAAAATCCAGACGAGTTCCGGACAAGTGATCTGTACTTCGCGGCCTATCTTCAGGTGGCGGGGGCACGGATGATTAAAACAGACCGAAATGATCGTAATAAAGTTACTTTTGTCTTTGACTCCTCAGTGACCAACATTGAGGAGTTGAAGACGGCCTGGTTTAATCGGACGGGAAGGGTGGAGGCTTTACCCTTTTCGGATGCGGTGAAAAGTCTTAAGAGCATTTGCCACATGAGCTGAGTAAACATTTGCCACACACCGTGTCTTAGTGTGTGCTAGGTATACGGAGTGTGAGGTTCGTGGTCGAAACAAAGACACGTCTGACTTCTAGTTGTTGGGCAAGCCGTAATACTTTTGCAAGAACAACCTCTCCTCTAAATCTTTGGCTTCGGGCTAAAAGAGACAAGTTTGTAGGAGCGGCTCGTGCGAGCCACCCAAGAACCCATTGAGTGTGTGACCTGGCGCTTGGGCACGCAGAGAACGATTCCGAGTCCTACGGGAGTCTGTCCCAAGAAAGATCGTTAAGGTTCTCTTGATACTTTGTCTTCTTGCGGAGGCGAAGTGACAACTACCCGTGGACGACAGTTAATCCAGATCAATCAGGTGGTTTTCGATCAACCCGACTTCTTTGAGTCTGACGGGTTCACGAGAAAAACTGGTTTGGTCGTAGGTGACCTGACTTATGAGGTATTTTTCAACAATACCCCACAACCCTGGGTGTTGATTGATGGTTCGAGCACCACTGATAGCCAGGTTCGATCTGGAACCGTCTATTGGACGGAAGTCCCTGGTAGCCCTGGGTTCTATAACGTCCGGTGGCGTCCTAATGCGATTGGGTATTGGCGAGTGCTTATTACCTACACAGCAGGTACTCAGATAATGGGCCAGGACTATGATGTGGTGGCTACCCTACCGCAAGCTGAGACAGGACTCCGAGCAACCTTCACCAAGCCTTGCAGCTAACAAGGCTCTTTTTGTGAGTCCTTCCGTGTGAGGTTCCCATGACTAGCAAGACCAATTATCTCAAAACTCAATTTCTCAACCACGCGTTGAGAAATATTGCATACAGTCCCCCTACCGCCGTCTATGTGGGTTTGTTCATTGTTGCTCCGGACGACACGGGTGGTGGAACAGAAGTCACAGGTGGGGCCTATGTCAGGCAGTTAGCCTCTTTTACGGCCCCCTCACCGGAAAGTTGTTCGAATGACGCAGACATAGTCTTTCCAATGGCAACCGCTGATTGGGGCAACATTGTGGCGTTTGCTCTGTTTGATGCCGCGTCAGCAGGCAATATGATGTACCATGCCAATCTTACGGCAAGTAGGGAAGTTCTGACTTCGGACCAACTTAGGTTCCCCTCCGGCCAGCTTATGGTGATCGAGCAGTAACGAGCCATGGCAAACCTCGATGCGGCAGGGACAGCAACAGGGACTACGACCCTTTTGGGGACTGTTGCGATTTTTGTTGCTGTTTCAGGGTTAGCCTCGGGCCAGGCGGTCGTTTCAGGTGATGTGTGGCCTCAGGGGGCTGGGGTAGCCTTAGGCTCTTCTACGGTCGTTGGAGCGGCAGCAGTCATATACAACGTTTCCGCTAGTGTTCAGGGAGAGGCTACCGTTACGGCTTCTGTTGGCCGAATTCAGATTGTCACGGGCCAACTCCAGGGGTCGGGTACTCTTGAAGCCGATCTGACTACGACTGTTGCCGGAACGGCTACAGGTTCGTCGTTGATGACGGGATCGGCTTTTCGGACTATCAACGCCAAGGGGTTGATTCTTGGCCGCGGTGAGTTCAAGTGGGTGGGGGCACCTTTGCCTGTCTACGGGTCTTCGACAATGGTTGGATTTCCCATTGTTGAGTCCCGTGCTCCAGCGGTATGGGCCGTTGTGTGTTCTCCTAAGCAATTCCGGTACCGCCAGTTATTGCAGCGTGGGGACTTGCCGATCTTTATTTGCGATAGAGCTGGTCCCGTTTCTCCTGTATGGGTTCGGTACACCATGTACCACATCTTGCGTTGTGGTGCCCGTCGCAGAATAGGGCCGGCTAGGAGAGTTCCCGTGTCGGGGAAGGTGGGTGAGTTCTACGTGTCTGGTAGGGCGGGTGATCTTGGGCAGCCAGGGTCATGGCTCGTCTTGTGGGAGTGGCGGTATGGGCATACCTCGGCGACTCAGAGTAAGGAAATGCAGTTTGAGGTGCTCGATGCTGTCTTGGCCGACTGCCCTCGGGACACCACAGTTAGGCATCGAAAGTACGGGTGGAGCTGATGAACTTAACGAGGCGTGTTGTTGCTCGATACCTTGGGGCTCTGACTAAGAGAGATCTCCCTCCAGCTTTTCGTGAGGAGTGGGGACGGTTCGTTCAGCGAATAGGTGGGTCAGACGGTGACTTTGAGGTCGTTGTTTCGATCCCTTCGGAAGCCTTAGACAAAAAGTTTGGGGGTGCTCCTGACAAGATGGACTTGAAACGAGAATTCAGCCGATACTTCACTTTCTCTTCCAAGGTTCCTGGTGGGGTTAGTGGACGACTAGTGAATCTTGTTGCTCAGAGGCAGGGTGGCGACTTGAAGGTCACGATCGAGTGGCAAGAGCGCTGGGGACTATAAGAAGGTGAACGATGTCGGTAGCGTTTTATAAAGGTCAGCAACTGGGGTGTGAGGATCTGAACATCTTCCTAGAGGACACTGCGGGGGTGCCTACGAACGCAGCTGAAATTCACTATGCTTTATACGACTTCACTACGGGACAGGAAGTTCTCTTGGGTGCTCCCAGAAGGACTCCTTCTAGCTCTTCGGTGGGTGCTTACTACGCGAGTGTGATTGTTCCTCTCGACGCCAATATCGGTAGCTATAGGGTGAGGTGGACTTTCAGAGAGAAGGTAGGCGGTCCTGTTCATCAGGTAGTGCAGGAATTCGAGGTTATTGACAAAGCTACGAACCTGGTTAGCCAGTTCTCTTCGTGTGAGGACGATATGATTCGGAGGCTCCGGATTCTCCTTCGAGATAATTCCCCGGATCGAAATTATCATTTCAGGCCCCCCGCTCACGAAACCACCATTGGGCAGTTCAACCAGGTGTTTGGGTACATCTGGGAAGACGAGGAATTACAGGAATACCTACTTCGGGGTCTGGACATGATTGCCGCAGCACCTCCGAGGACCCCCTTCACGAGCTGTGACCAGCTCGTTCGATGTTACCCCGAATGGCGCACTCTTTTACTCAATGGGGCGTCCATGCATGCCCTATTTGCTTTGATGGTGAACTGGATTTCGGACGAGTTCAGTTATAGTGTGGGCGGAGTTTCTCTGGACATCGAAAAGTCCAGCAAGTACGAATCGGCCTACCAGGCTATGCGGGATCAGTTCGATACGCAATTAGAGCGAGCCAAGCAAACAGTGAAGACAATTCGCGGCCTTCAGCAGCCTCGCTATGGTGTAGGTATCCGTAGTGCTTTTGGTCCGTATACCGGCCGGGGTACCCTAAGTCCTCGAAAATTCGTAGGATTCTGATATTCCAGACTTTCGTGACTTTCTGCTAGCATGGAGATAAAAGATGAAAGATGAAAACCAAAACACAGATAAGTCGGTTCCTCAAGAAACGCCCGTTTCCCGAGAGGACCTAGATCAACTCGAACATCTTCAACGAGTTCGCGTCCAACTTTCACAAGAGGGCGTGGATATAGACTTGAGGAAAGTCGAGATTCTTGCGACGGTTCGTCGGTTGGACCAGCAGAGGGATGAGATATTCCGAAAAATCTTGGAGGACAGAGGTTTTCCCCAAGGGACAGTGATTGAGATCAATCCAAAGGACGGGTCCTTTAAGGTGTCTTCTTAGCAACTCTCTTTATGGATCGATCTATGAGGAGACACTATGCCGTACGCCTCAGATCGTGACAGACGCCCTCATTGGGATGAGATTGAGCAGTCTCCGTGGCCTGCCCCTCCACGGAATATGTTTCTGACGAGTGGCTTTGATGCGGGGGTGTTTGACTTGGTGTGGGACGACCCTGCAAGTTTAGCCCTCAACTCTCGTTTTCACATTTGTGGCGTGAACATTTACCGTTCGTTCGACTCTGAGTTTGGTCCCTATGATCGCGTAACCAACCTCCCTATCGGGGCAATGTATTGGCGGGATCGTACGGATAACGTGCTTGTAGAGAACGAGATGGTTGAGGATAATCATTGGATCCTCAGGGGAGTCCAGACAGCCGGTTCTAATCAGGTACGGTATGTGTTGTGCACACAGCGTCGCCCTATCGTTAAGTCGGGCTCCCAGGCAATTCCTGCTGATGCGCCTACGGATGTTATCGTTACGGTTGACGGGCAGCGAGCGACGGTTCTGAGGGTGGACGGTCCTTCAGGTGAAATTGAGTTGGATCCTGCTTGGTACCCCAATGTTGACACACAGACGCTTGAGCCAGCGATTGTGCCTGGGGACAGCTCTGAGACTCGCGTCACGTATCTGTACAATCGACGTCTACTGAGGACTGATTTAGACCAACGAATCTTCTACCGTATCACCACAGTAGGTGTTCCAACTACCAAGCCTATCGAAATAGCCCAACCTCAAGATCTTAGGGAGACCCCTCTAGAGTGGGCGGCGTTTACGTCAAACAAGGAAATCGAGAAGATTGACTATATTTGGCGTGAGGCCGTTCGCCGTAACGCTTGGATCCTCCGTCAGGGTGGAGAACGCGTCCAAGTCTTCATGCGGAAGAGGAACGGCCTTCCTTGCGAGTGTACAGAGAGGCCTAGACATAAGCAGCCTCAGAATGATTGCAGAAAATGTTACGGTGTCGGTTTTGTTGGCGGCTACGAAGGCCCCTTCCCCCTCATAATCTCTCCTGATGATGCTGAGCGTCGGATTGCTCAGCGGGACATTGGTCGCACGGTTGAGCACGTCTACGAGGTTTGGACGGGACCGAGCCCTCTTCTTAGCCAAAGAGACTTCCTGGTGAAGATCAACGGAGAGAGGTACAGCATTGGGGCCGTGAGGATGCCGACCAATAGGGGAATGGTGCTTCAGCAGCATTTCAATATCGGCCACATTGACGAGTGTGATGTGCGCTACCATGTGCCGATGGATAGCCCCACTGGTCATGTTGTGACCCAGTTGACCCCCTCCGCCCCACCAGGAGGCGAGCCTGCTCAGGTGACGGATAAGCCTAATATCCCTAATGAGAGACAACTTCGCGGTCGCACAAAAACATGGGAGAATATTTCGTACTAATGCCTCCCAAGACTTTTGTAGCTCGCATTAATTATAAGCCCCTTGCCTTGGACGAGGTTGAGAGACTCAAGCCTGAGCGGGTCTTGAAGTATATTCAAAGGGAGGTGCTTAGGGCTATCAGGTCGAGAATCCAGGTAGCGGCCTTTTCAGCGGAGGCGAAAAAAGCTCTGAGCCAAGGCATGCGGACGAAAATCGGTCCGAGAAGTTTGACAATTGAAGCCACTCATCCAGCTTTTTTCCCTCTTATTAGGGGTCAGGCTCGTGGGCAGATGACGTGGTTGAGAGGTGCGCGGGCTCCAATCCCTATTGTCCGAGATGACGGTAAAGTAATCTTTCGGACTGCAACTGCGAAGTCGATGAAGGACGGGAAATGGATTCATCCGGGGCACAAGTCGACAACGATTATCGAGGAGGCCCGGAAAGAGGCTCGCGAGATTGTCAAGAAACGCATGAAGAAAGAGATTCAGCGGCAGATCAGAGCAGCTATAGGAAAATCTAGATGAGTAATAAGCAAGGTTCTTACACGGTTGTGGGTATGGTGACAGGCACCCACTTGGTCGAAGACATCAACGTCACGGTCCCTCATCAGGTCGCAGTGGATATTTCGGCAGACGATGCGCACCGCTCACGTGATTTATGGATTGGGATCGACCAGAAGCGCCTGTTTTTGTTGAAGGGCCATTCCCGGACTGCTAGAGCGGTACCGCAAACCCCAGCCCCTTCGTTGCCTACAGGCACCAAGGAGAGTGACAACCTCAGGGTTGAATTAGATACAACTAGGAAGGAATTGGCCGTTGTCCAGAAGAAGTTGGATACTGCCCTATCCGAACTTGCGGTGGCTCAAGACCGAAACACTTCTCTTCAGGAAACCCGTGCGTCTCTTCAAGAGGACCACGCAAAGAAGCTAGAGACTATTGTGACAATGTTGTCCAGGTTGGAGACGGGCCAGGTGAACGTGGTTGAGGGTGTTCAAGAGGCCCTGCAGGCAGTGGAAGCACCGGTTTTCATTCCTGGGAAGATTCAGCCGGTGGGGGCTGAGGCGAACATTCAGCCCAAGGAAGGCGACGTTCTTAAAAAATCTTCGGTCAAGGGTGCTGCCTCCACTCTTCGGGCTCTGCGCAAAGGTAAAGGTAAGAAGTAATCCATTGATTCAAGAGGCGTGTTATGAGTAAAGACTCGGTCTGGCGTGACCCAATGTACTACAACCCTATGCGGGACGGGCCTCCTTACCTCCCGGTCACGGAGTCTCAGAGACACGAGATTCGTGAGTATATCAACAAGAGTGCTGCTTACTATGACGTCCCGAAGCCGAAAAGTCCGTATGATGTTCTATCGAAGCTTCTGGTTGGTCTTAGATTCACTGCTATGGTCCACCAAACAGCGCATTGGCAAGCGAAAGGAAATTCCTTCTACGGAGACCATTTGTTATTCCAACGCCTATATGAAGAGAGCCAAGAGGGAATCGACGGCGTTGCAGAAAGACTGATTGGTTTGACAGGTGACGTTTCTAAGGTCTCCTTGTGTGACCAAATTCGTGACATGCACACTATCGCCAAGGTGTGGCATGGGCACTGTGGGGACGACCTGGCTGCCGTTTCCTTGAGAGGCGAGATGGCATTGATCAAACTCATCGCTTTTTTCAAAAAGTCTCTTCAAGACGAAGGGTCTTTGACGGAAGGGCTTGACGACCTTTTACAGGGGATCGCTAGCAAGCACGAAGAGTTCGTTTACTTGTTGAAGCAGCGCAGCAGCAGGCCAGTCTACAACTATGGTCGGTAGAGTCCGTAGTTAGACTCAGACCCAGATTCAAATTAGACGAGGATGAGATGAGTAGCAAGAAAAAAGAGCCTGAGCAGGCTTATAGGCCTGGCGTCGGTCTTGATATCGGCACCATGAACATCGTATCCGCTCGTCGGGAGACGGGCGACGAGACGCGTGTTAAGAGGGTCCGGGACGCGTTTCTCGATCTTGACATGACCGCTAAGCGCAGTCTCAAGATGAGTCGTGTGGACTACATCGAGAAGGATGACCGGCTTATCGTCATCGGAGACAGCGTCCTGACAATGGCGAACCTTTTTAAGCGGGAGGCCCGTCGCCCTTTAAGCAAAGGCGTTATTTCGGCGGGTGAGATCGACGCTCAAGAAATTCTCAGCATTCTCACACATTTCGTCCTGGAAGATCCTGTGCAACCAGGGGAACATTGTTTTTACTCGGTCCCCTCTTCTCCGATCAACGACCAGAGTCAGGACATTCTTTACCATACGGAGGTTTTCCGACGTATTGTGGAGGAGCATGGCTACACGGCCCACCCGACGAATGAAGCTATGGCAATCATCTACAGTCAGGCAGCTGAGGATATGTTTAGTGGGCTGGCTGTGAGCTTCGGTGCGGGTATGTGCAACGTCGCTTTGAGTTACCAAGCAACACAAGCCATGGATTTCTCGGTGAGCGACGGCGGGGGTGGGGATTGGATAGACGCTCAATCCGCTCGGGCTGTGGGTAGAACAGCTGCCCAGATGTGCGCTATTAAGGAGAAGGGCTTGGATCTATCTAAGCCGAAGAATCGTGAGCAGGAAGCCATTGTCTTGTACACGAAAGCCCTCATCGACCATTGTTTGAAGAATATTGCAGCCCAGTTCGAGAAGAGGCGTGGAGAGGTCGAGCTGTTGGAGCCCATTCCCTTCATCGTTTCGGGGGGTACCTCCAAGGCACACGGGTTTATGGATGTGTTCAAGCAGCAGTTTGCCAAGATTCAGAAAGCGGGCTTCCCAATCGACATTTCGGATGTTCGACCGGCGGTCAATCCTCTAACGGCTGTCGCAGAAGGACTTCTCGTGTTAGCCTCCGAGGAGCACGAGGAAGAATAACGTGTTTTATTATCTGATCGGGGCCCTCAAAAATCGCCTCATTTTGGAGCTACAGGATAGTTTTAGTAAACATCCTGTTTTCCGTAAGATAAGTCCTTACATACAGAATAAGTTTTCGTTTGAAAAACGGCCTCAGTTTGGGATCGTGGTCAAAGGGTCCAATGCCAACAAGATTCAACTGTCGGCGGACAATTACGTGGGCACTATCAGCAGCCATGTCATGTTGGCGTACGTAGGGGCCCCTGTACACCCTCTGGAGTGGGTCCGTGAGGATCTTAGAGCTGTTCAAGAGAACGGTATGCAGACACTCCCTGGCGTGTACTTTGTCGAGATCTTGTCGGCTCCTACGAATGCGGGTGAGTTGGGCTACTTTGCGATTGATCCTTTACTCACTCAGTCGGACGAAGCTGTTCTACAATTTCAGAGTGGTGTTGAGAGGGAGGCACAGCTCCAGCAAATACCTGTTCGGGAGACGCTCCGTTTGTGGCTTGATCGGAAGTTTCCTCTCATAGAGGGTCGTGACTACTCCGTGGATTATGGCAGTGGGGCCATTGCCTTTTTAGGTACCTTTGCGGCTAATTCGGTCGTGACGGCGGATTATAGGTACGCGGCTAGTTCGATCGGCCCTGTGCCTTACAGGTGGAACTCAGCGGATCATACAACCCTTCCGGGGGTTGTGATGGCTTTCGGGAAGCGGTCTGAGGCGGGCCAGAAGGTGGCTGTGGTTGTTTACGGTGACCGCGTTAGTGTAGCCCAGGCATATGGCGGTAAGTTTGAGGCGAGCTTCGATCTAGATGTCATAGCTCGCGACTCTTACCAGATGGAAGAGATCGCGGACCTGCTCATCATGTACCTTTGGGGTGAAAAACGGTCCAAGTTGGCCTTTGAGGGTATCGAGATAGTGGATGTCTCTATGGGTGGTGAGTCGGAGGAGATCTATGACGAGACCGCGGACGACTCGTATTACCAGGCATCTATGTCTGTGCAATTACAGGCGGACTGGGAGATCCATATCCCGATACCATTGACTCTGTCTAGAGTTACGCCTGTGACTGCTGAGGGCGACGAGGACCCGACAGCCCTTTCTGGGATCCATCAGGTGGTGGATGACTTGTTTTTTGCGACACATGCTGTTTTGATTGACCGAAACAGTGACTACGAAAAGATTACCTAGATTTGGATGAAGATAAGGATAAGCGATGCCCCAATACACTTTCGACTGTAGGTGTGGTTTACAGTTTACTCGCACTCTCAAGGCAGAGAATCACGAATCCTGTGTCTGTCCTGACTGTGGTGAGGACGCCCCTCGCCAGTTAATTGGGCAAAGTTTTGGTTTCGGCTTCTCTCCAGGAAGTACTCCCGGCAATAGTGGGGTCACGAAACATGACTCCCCTACGGCTGATCAGGTGGTAGGACGCTCGGCCGAAGTCAGGTGGAGGGAATACGAGGAACGAGAGACGGTCAAAGACAAAGTCCGTGAAATTGGAGGTACCCGAGCTCTCCGCCGTAGAACTTACAGGGATGCTATTGAGTACGAGGAAGGTGGGGATGCTATTGAGAGACGAAAGAAAATTGTGAACAGAATACGTCAGTTTGAGCGGTCAGATGACTGATGTGTTGATAATGCTTTCGTTCGCAGGGTGAGGGTAGAGGCTGAGCCTCAAGATAAAAAACCAGACCCAAATCCAAAGCCCTATAACCAAATCTAAAAAGAAGAACACTTCGTGAAGGAGGCCACCGTGGCTCTTGGACCGTTCACCACATACGTTCCCCCTGGGGTTTATACCCGCACCCTTACTGAAGCCAATGCTGCCAACTTGGTTGCAGGGCTAAGGATTCCTGTCATCATTGGCGTGGGCCAGGAAGAGCTGGAGCAACCGGACCTAGAGTTAGTTCGGGGCTCCTCTGCGACCTTGGATCAACAGATCGTCAGTGAGGATGTTTCACAGCGATTTGTGGTCGATGAGACGAACCCTAGTAGTCCGGTTCTCGGAGCGGTTGACGGTACCGTTTCCAAGTTCCGTGTACGCAACTTTCCCGTTGTCACCGGTGAGGGGCTCGGACGCGCAGCCAACAGCCCTCGTCACGTTAGCGTGACCGTGGACGGCAATCAAGTGGCCGTCGGGAGCGTCCAAGGTACTGACGGGTATGTTACCCTTCAGGTCCCTCCCCAAGCAGGCGCGGATGTCCGCTGTACGTACTTTTTCCACCGAAGTGACACTGCTTTCATCGACGATGTTTCTAGCCAGGTAACGACGGAACAGGCTGTTCTGACTGCTCCAGCTACGGCTACGTACACTGTCACTCTTGGCACTACAGATTCCTTCAAGTTTACCATTGATGGTGGCTTTGAGACGACAATTGTTTTTACGGCAGGATCCTACACCGCTGCAGGCATCAAGGCTCTTGTTGACGCTGCAAGCGTCACTGGCTTGTCTACGTCTGTCTACACGGATGAACGGGGCGGAGAACATGTCCGGTTTACCGCGGCACAGAGTATCGTTATTGGGGACGGCGGCGCTAACGGGGTCCTAGGTTTTGCGGCAGGAACGCAGACGACCCGTAACGCCGCGTTCCGGGTCTTCCAGCGTCCGATTGTGGACGGCACAGACGGAGGCATCACCACTACGGACACGTCCAAGGTTGTGGTCCTCGTCAATGGTTCTCAGGTTATTCCTGCAGAAGTGGACGGAACCAACGGACTCGTTACCCTTTCTCAGCCGCCTGCAAGTGGGTCCACGGTGTCGATCCAATACTGGGCGAACACCTGGCAGGACACGTTTGACTACTTGCCAAATACGCTGGTTACCGATGTGATCCGGTGCGGCTTCTCAGCGGGCCGTAACGATTACATCGAGGAGCAGGACTTTGTTATCTCGAACCCAAGTGCAGATGTTTCGATCATCCATTGGGGTGCGAGCTATGTTGTCGCTTCAACGAGCCGCACAGCAGGGTCCACAGTCTTTGACGACACTCAGATTATCCCGACACTTGTGGATGATAAGCTGTATAATGCTGAATGTGCTCGGGTGTCCGACACCACAGTAGTTCCTGCAACACAGAGCCCCAACCAGTTCCTCCTCCCTGAGGTCCCGACTCTGGGTAACGGTCGCGACACCCCTCTGGGCTCGTCTGTGTACAATGCGGTCAGTAATAGCCGTATTGGCCTAAACACCAATCGACCTGACCTCATTACTGTTTATACCGGTCGTGACCTCCGAGACGCTCTTGGGCGTAACCCTGTGACCGTAACGCAAGTTGACGCTGTGACCCGCACTATCACTCTGAAGGACGCGGTTCCGCCGGATCACAATGCTTACGCGACCTTCTGGTATTCCCGGCTTTCTGATGACACCTACGTTTTCACTAATAAGGTGGCTGGTGCTGTCAATGTCGGTCAGTACGAGGTGTATTCTACCTCGACAGCATCAAACCTGTACCACTGCCAGTTTGGGACCAAGACCGGTCTACCAGAGACGGTGCAGTGGCCACGAGGTGTGGAGAATATCCCTGACGCGTTCCACACAGGTGCTGGCACTCCTGTGGCTGAGATTGTCACAGTCACCTTCTCGTCAGAGGGTGCTAAGAATGCTGTGTACACGAATGAGGGTGCGGCTCCGTACAGTATGTTTGCCGGCGCTTCGGACTTCTGGCGTTCAACCCTCAATGGTTCGTCCTATGTGACAGACCTCGATACTGCTGTTCTAGGGTACCTGGCCGGTAGTCGCGTTTCTGTGAGTGCTCTTGATCAAATCACAATCACCACAGGTACGAATGATGAGTTTAATGTCACGGTGGACGGAACGGACACAGACGTCACCCTCCCCGCTGGTGACTTGACTCCTGCTCAGATCGTAAGTGCCGTCAACATCGCCGCTGGTGGTGCTGTGGCTTCGACAGGAACTCTTACCCTCACGGGTCAGCCTCTCGACACGGAGACTGTTGAGATTGGTGGTAAAACGTACACCTTCCAGACGGTTTTAACTGATGTTGACGGAAACGTCTTGATCGGAGCGACTGCAAGTGACTCCCTCGATAACTTGATCGCAGCGATCAACCTCGATGCGGGTGCTGGGACTCTGTACGCCACTTCGATGACCCTGCACCCAACTGTTACGGCGGCGGCTGGCGCGGGCGACACGATGGATGTTACCGCGAAGGCGGCAGGTGTAGCTGGTGACAGCATCACGACCACACAAACTCTCACTAACGGCACTTGGGGTGGAGCAACCCTTTCCGGCGGTGTTGATGGGACTACGGTCGCAGCCTACTACCAAATTGGTGGCTCAGGCGGTGACGTTTTCTTCGTTCTTCAGAGCGCTTCGACCCCGGCCGCACTTCCGGCCGGCTTCGACCATGCGTCGGAAGTCTCGATTCGCCAGGGCACGGCGGAATCAACCCTCGGCTTCTCCGCTTTCCAAAGTGCGAGCGGTACTCCGACTGCTACCACAAAGCCTGCAACCCTTCTCGGTACTGAGGCAGGCCCCTTTGTTATCACAGCTGGTGTGGACGACCAATTGGATATCAGGGTGGACGGTGTTGACTACCAGATTACACTAACAGCTGGTGCTGCAGTCGCATCCTCCACAATTGTGAGTGATATCAACACAGTGGTTGCAGGTGTAGCTTCTGTCGGCACTTTGGCCAACCTTGACCAGGTTCGTCTCACGTCCACAACCTTTGACGCGGGTTCGAGTGTGGAGATTCTTTCTTCCTCCACTGCCCTGACGGTCCTTGGGTTCACCTCAGGTGACAGGGCAAGTTGGGCCCAAGTGACGGCACAAGAGGTTGTTAATGGCCTCATGGCTACCGCAAGTTTTACCAGTGACGCTGTTGCGTACGTGAGTCAGATCGAAGGTCAGGACTACATTACTATTGAGTCTCTGGCTACTGGCGCTACGACGTCCAGCATTGTCTTCGCTGCAGGCACCACAAGTGCCTTCATCGATGGTGCGGGGACTGGTATCGTACCTGGGACGAGCGGGGACAACGGTGAGAACGCTCGCGACATCTTTACCGTATCTTCCTCGAATGCAAGCGGTTCAGCAGGTACCGGTGCTCCGGGGCAGACGTACACAGACGACGTTACGGGCCTTCGGTTCACTGTCTTGGAGTCGGCCACCGGTAGTTATACGGCAACCGGTAGCTTCACCATGACAGTGTCGCCCACTTTTAAGGTCAATCCAGCCATCCCGTGGCTTTCGATCGGCGGCCTTGAGGTTGTGGTTACTGACACTGTGGGTGTGGGTGTGGACGACACTGCGACTGTCCAGACATTCGATCCGAGCGGCCTTGAGCCAGCGATAGGTGATTTCTACTACATTACCTATAACTTCATGAAGCAAGATTATTCGACGAGACTGTATCAGCAGTTCAAGACTGTCGAAGCAAACTTCGGCCCTCTTTCGGCTGAGAATAGAGTCACTCTTGCGTCCTACCTGGCGATTCAAAATGGCGCAGTCCTCGTAGGTATCAAGCAAGTCTTGAAGGTGGCCAACACCAACCAGGCGTCGGCTCAGAGTTTCAATGCTGCCATCTCTGATCTGGCAACACCTCTGCCTGGCAATATCCGGCCTAATGTCCTACTTCCTCTGTCGACCGACACTTCGGTATATAGCTTCCTGATGCAACACTGCGAAACGCAGTCAAATATCCGGAACCAGTCAGAGCGTACAGGCATTATCGGATTCGCGTCGGGTACTTCTCCCACTAATGCTCAGACTATCGCCAAGAGCCTGCTAAGCAATCGTATCTCGGCTGTCTACCCTGACTCGGCTGTCGTCACCCTGACTAATGAGTTGGGTGAGAACTTCGAGGTCCTGGTGGACGGTACCTTCCTCGCAGCTGCGGTGGGCGGTGCTGTGGTCAGCCCTGCGGTGGACGTAGCGACGCCCTGGACACGTAGGCTGGTACAGGGCTTCACGAGACTGCCTCGCATTCTTGACCCCATTGCGTCCAACCAAACGGCGGTGGCAGGCATCACCCTCTTGGAGGACCTCGATCCGATCATTCGTATTCGACAAGGTCTCACAACCGATATGTCGAACGTCCTGACCCGGTTACCCACGGTTACGCAAATCGCTGACTACGTGCAGCAGCAGAGCCGTACGGTTCTTGACTCCTTCGTTGGGACCAAGTTCTTAAGCAGCAGGACTAACGAGGTGGAAGTCTCGATGACTGCATTGTTTAGGCAGCTTGTCCAGGCGGAGATTGTCGGAGCCTTCACGGGAATTGCGGGAGAAGTTAGCGTGGATGATCCAACTGTGATGAGGGTGGAGTCATACTATCAGCCGATATTCCCCCTTCTCTATATTCTCCTGACTTTCAACTTGAGGGCTAGGATCTAGGGGCCAGCATTTTCTAAACTTAGCCCTCGGCAGGCTGGTAGTCGTGGGCTAAGTCGGAAGCATACTGGAACTTCTCGTCTCCTGCCTCACCTGCGAACATCAAGCCCAGATCCTCGCAAGACATCTCAAGGCTGCTCGCAGCATCGAACGGCCGCCCTGCCTGGAGTGAGGCTTACTGGTCGTGTCCCCCTGTGTAATCTCCTTGTAAGCCTGGTAAATCAGACGACCCAATGGAGGATGGTTGTGCCTAAATACACCCAAGGTTCACTTGAAGTAGATGAGCTGATCACCGTCGCGTCTCCGATCACAACGCGTAAATTGCTCTGGCTCATGCCATCAGATAACAACGCCAAGTCGCGTATTTACGCGGCGAACAATGGGCGGCTCGAACTCGTACACGGTGCTTACTGGAACGGATCTCAATGGAACTTTGACGACCCCGGTGTGTGGAATGCGCTGAGGTACTCAATGACCAACAACGGTGAGATCCAGTGCGAGGATTCGACTAACTCATCCGACCCTGTCACATGGAGTGACCCGCGGGTCGCTGGCCGCAACTCTATGATCGACTGGCTTTATACTTCGGGAGGTAGCGCTGGATCATTCTTTGACACTCTGATAGCGACAACAACACCGACATACCTGCAAGACGGCGCTTCTGACATCGTACTGTACCCGCTGAATTTGCGGACAGGTGACATCGTCGAGGTGCAGGCTGGTTTTTATCTTGAGACGGAGTATGACTCCGGTGTGACAAGTATTCGAATATCTGTGTATTATGATACGACGGACCATTGGGTACCTGGGTCGCATATATATCTACGTGGGCCTAATGTAGACCAACACTTCGCGATCACGTTATACGGGCGTTATGTCATGCCTAGTAATCAAGGGACACCAGAGATCAAGATACAAGCGTTTAATACCGCAGCAGGTGGCAACACGGTGTTTCGTGGGGAGTATTACCTGTCGGCAAAGATTATAAGGCCGTAGCGCCTGATGTGCGTAGACAAACGGACGTACTTCGATAACTTTGAGCAAGTTTGTAGGAACAGTACGGTGAAGCTCGAACTGTAATCCCCTTGTGGACTCATTAGCGTGTGGTCCACCTCTATGTCCGGCCTGTCCGGTGTATGACCTGGAAACGATAAAATGGATGCAATGCAAGAACTCCTAAAGGTTGTTGAGGATTTCAAGCGGCACATTGGCGGTGCGGCGGAGGACGGTAAGGCTGAGCCTCTGGAAGCCTACCTGGCGTCGGAGTATCTGATCTTCGTCCAAGCCTTCGATGTGTACTCACGGCACCTAGAGGACACCATTCGGTTCAAGATCGAGACGTTGGTAGCTCGTCGGGAGGCTTTGACCGATCCTGCTGTGATTGCGGACATTGACAGGCAACTCACCCAGCTTGAGGCCCACCAGGAGAATCCTGTGGATAAGGTTGTCCAGGCGGGTGTTCGGCTAATGAAGCGTCTTGACTCAGAGATGGCTGAATTTACCAATTTCATGCGTGAGAATTTACCTGAGCAATTCCATAATAAGTTGGATCGGACGATGCGTAAGCCGGCCCGTGACCCACAGGGCGTGGCCTTGCGTGCACGTGGCCTTCGCGGTGTAGTGATGCGTGGCGGGCCTAAGACTCTCAAGGGCCTTTTTGGCAGTAAGATCAAGCTTCGTAACCAGAACCAGGAAGCTCTTGCCGCTGTCCAGATGGATGATGGTGATGAAGCTCTCAAGAAACTCGCCGCTATCCCTGTGAAACACGCCCTCATTCGCAAGTGGATCAGTTGGGCGGATGAGACAGCAAAGCCTTTAAAAGCAGAAGAGTTTTTTCCTGAATTTGTGTCACCTACGGAGATAGGTGCATCTGAGGTGTCGGATAGGGCTACGACTCTCGTGTCCCAACAGTCGAGACAGCTTGGTGCTACGGATCCGGAGGAGGTCCAAGAAGCCAAGGTGGCTAGGGATGAGACGATCGTGGCGGTGGAGCAAGAGGCCACTGCTAAGGCTCAGGAGGCCCTGGAAAAGGCTGGAGAGCCAGACGAACCCCCTAAGAAGTCCGAGGTGGTTGGAATCGCGACAGCGGCAGCCCTCACGGCCATAACGGATCTGTCCAACCCACAGAACGTTCCCAATACTCTCAAGGGACTCGACGACGAGCAAAGGGCGGCAGCCCTCACGGACGGTAAGGTGCTCGTCGCTGCGGCAGCCGGTTCTGGTAAGACTCGGACGGCTGTTGCACGTATTTCTCATCTTGTGTTGGATAGAGGTGTTCCACCTACAAAAATTCTGGCCGCCACTTTCAACAAGAAGGCGGGGAAGGAACTTTCTCAGCGTCTTGTTCCTACATTGGGTCAAGATGTCGTCAAACAGATGGAGGCGGCGGGTAAGTTAGGCACACTTCATTCCACCTTCCGTCGAGTTATCAAAGAGCACGGTAACTTTGACGAGCAGATGGCTATCTCGAAGGCAGCCTTTCAGGGAGGCGGAGACAAGATTGGTCGGTGGGTCAACAAGGTGTGGGGAGCGTGCTACGGTCCTGAAAATATCCCTAAGCTTTCGGACATGATGCGATACAAGACTCAGTGGGCGGGCAACGATATCTCCCCTGAACAAGCTTTGGCCGAGGCTGAGAACAAGGAAGAGTCTCAGGCTGCTCTATGGTACGGATGGTACGAGAACTTCAAAAAGGCCAACCCTGGTGAGTGGGCCCCTCCTTGTGAGGGGAAACAACAGGAAGCCAATCAGCAGGAGGCTCGTGAGAGACGCCAAAGGCGTCGTCGTCCTACCCAATGGGAGACATTCCTTAACAACGTCCGGACCGTGCAATACAAGGGTCGGCCTAAGACAGTTCGTGTTGGGGACTTTGACGACATGCTTTCGATGGCTCGGGACATCCTTCGTCGGAACCCCGAAGCGAGAAAGCAGATTCAATCGGGGCTTGACCATGTAATTGTTGATGAGGGCCAAGACCAAAATACTGTTCAGCACGAAGTCATTGGTTACATGACGGAGCATGTGGCTAGTGATGGTAGCGACGGTCGGTCCTTGTGGGTTGTAGGCGATGAATCGCAGTCGATTTATTCGTTCCGAGGGGCACGTCCTGACCAATTTGTAGGGCTTCACGAGAACGAAGAATTCACAACTCGGGCGATCAAAACCAACTACCGATGTGAGCCTGAAATCGTTGGGGCTGCGAACAAACTCATCGAGAACAATGAGGACCGGCTCCCGATAGCTGCGAACGCTAACCCTGCGAGGCAGGCGGGCAACGCATCCATTAAGGTTTCGACTCCGGAGGACGAAGCGTCCGCCGCCATCTCCGTGATTGACAGGGTCAAGTCCCTCGTGGATCGTCCTGATGGTGATGAGTTCAACGACCACGCGGTTTTGACCCGCACCAATGCTGAGCTGAATGCCTATGAAACGGCCTGTATTATAGGCAATGTGCCTTACCAGCGGAAGGGCGGGGGAGGATTCTTAGAATCCCCTGAGACGAAGGCTGTTTTAGGTTACGTCGATTTGGTCATGGGCAGTGATCATGAGAAGATGCAGGAGTCCTTCGCTAGCGTCATTGATCGACCCCAGAGGTTCTTTAGGGGTACCGACGGCCCTGAACTGGTCAAGGGTGTGTTCCGTGAGTACGCTCGCCGTATTGGCGAGGATGTAGGTTCGATTAGCCCAATGGTGGCGTTGAACGATTCGACGTTCGTTCGTATGTTGTCGGAAGCTCTCTCTAAGAGTTCAAGGGCAGTCGGGCACGGTATCAGTAAGATTGAGGACCTTCGCGACTCTCTCATGGATATGCAGGCACATGCGGATGAGGGAGGTAGCGTCGAAGATCTCTTCGACGATATCCTTGACCTCAAGGGTCGCGTTCCTGTCGTTGACGAGAAGACGGGACGCTCTCAGTTCAAAGAGGTGTCTCTTCGGGAAAGCATTCAAGGGTTTACTCGGGACAACACTTCTGAGGATGATGAGGGTGGCGAAGGTGATGCGGACGATAGCATGGTGGGGCTTGGAAATGTTTCGTTCCTCTTCTTGTTGACTGAGCCTGACCCAACAGATCCGGCTGATATTGCACAGAGCCCTAAAACACCTGCTGGGTTCAAGGCTAAGATGGCTCGATACGAGGAGCGTGCGAAGAGTCTTCGTGTGCCTACAGAGGAGGAGCGTGCTGCTGCTCTCAAGCAAGGCAAGGTTCTTCCTGAGGCACCTACCAATTTCATGTCCCTGAATACGGTACACGCCACGAAGGGGTTGGAATGGAAGAACGTATATGTTTCGATGCCGGGCTCTAAGTTTCCCATGCCTCTTTTTACGAAGGAAAATGAGCCTCCTCCCCCTGTTGAGAAGGAGCAGAAGCAACTTGAGTCCGAGAGGCGTCTTGGTTATGTAGCCATCACGAGGGCTGAGAAGAATCTTACCATCTTGTGCCCTAAGGTGGTAGGTGGTAGGCCTTCCGGTGTTAGTCGGTTTGTGGAGGAGGCAGGGTTGGAGGTAGGAGAGAACGTCAACCCACCTGGTGAGGCAGGCGACGCTGCAGCTGAGGTGGAGAAGTCGACTACTCGAACAGCTTCCGTTGAGTGGTATGATGAGGAAACTGAAGACGACATTGTGATGACGGCTTCTGAGTGGAGTAAGGACGTGTGCAATGGCTAGTCGGTACGTTGAGATCTCCAAGGCGGAGATGGAGAAGTTCATCAAGAACTCTTATCGACCTTACCGTCCAAAGCCTGGCAGGGTCGGGGACATGCTGACGTACACACTTCAGCTCAGTCCCAACGTAGGCATTCGTATTCACACCTCCCTATCCGTTGGAAGGACTGAGGTTCGCGGTGTAGGGGACGACGCCATAGAGGTGTTCCTTGTGAGTTTGAAGCTCAAGGGTAGACAGGAATACCTCATGACAAGGTCCACGCAAAAGAAGCACGGGGTTGTGCTTGTGATGCGGACCAAGAACTGGCGATCGGCCCTCGATGATCGAGTGGACAAGCTAATTGACATTTATGAGGACAACGAGGAGTATTGGGACAAGCGAGCCCAGGGAACCTCGGAGCAGGCGATCGGCCCCTCTCCGAAGCAGCTTGACTACATGAAGAAGCTTGTGGGCCTCGTTTTCCAGAGGGACTTGCAGGATAAGGTTCGTTGGTCAGAGTTTGGGCTTGACGGTAAAGTAGAGTCGATGGACTTCTCGAAGCTCGAACCTGGCAGGGGAGGATCGGCTTCGCGGTTTATTGATCATGTTCGATCTGTATTGGACACAGAAGAGGCTGAGGCCGAAAAGGATCGGGCTCAGAATGACCAGAAGTCTGAGGAGGAGTCTAGCGGGGGACCAACGGATGCCCAAGTCCAGAGACTTGGCTATCACCTTCGCGGCAAGGAGTGGCTTTGGCGTAAACATAACCTCGATCGGTTTGGCCCTGTTCCTAGGGGGCCTGAAGACTTCCGCCAGAGGTTCACGCGAGAGCAGGCGGCAGATATTATCAAGATCCTAGACGATTCTCTTAGTGCATGGCAGCGGAGTAGGCAGCGTTCTGCTTCTGAGGAGCTTGTTGGGTGGGGTAACATCACAGAGGATGAAGCGGAAACTCTCTACGGCCCTGTCGCTGGATAACCGGTGTATTCTCCCACATGGAGGAACTTCAATTTCAGGTTCTCGTTGACCCGAAGCACGGCTCCAATGTAGGCGAAGATGTTGTAGCCTTCGGTGATTTCGACAAGGGACCTTATGTATACGGTGGTCCTGGGGCTCTTGCGTCTTTCTACTCAGAACTGATTTTAGGTCGTCCGTTTCCTCTGAAGTTTTTAGTGCGAGAAGTATCGGTGAGCACGATCTTTGCTATCGCCCTTTTTCTCCGACGGGATCTTGCCATACACCCCAGAACACCAAGTTTGATTACATCTGCTACTCTAGTAGATCAGTATAGAGAGGCAGGGTACGCTCATGTAGCATCAGACATTGGGCAATTTTTTAGTATGTTGGAGAATTATTTACCCCCTGGTACATCAAAAAGCGAACTTCAGAAGAAATTACCTACTGCACTTGAGTGGGTGAGTCTTTTGGTTACTGAGGAAGCTCTCCCGGCCTTACCTCCGAGGGTACCTGTTCCCAGCCTGTTGGATGTGGGTACTACGGGTTTTGTCTTAGCTGAGACACCACACAAGGATCTAGGGCGGGGTTGGATCGAGTTATTCCGACAAGGTTTTCTCAGGGGAGCTTTATTTCACCAAGGAAAGGGAAGGCTGTTTGTGCTCGCGGCCAGGAAAAGTCCTTTTTTGTCCTTTGACCTCCGAAAAGGGGCTAACATCCTGAATGAGGCCGAAAGTGCTATGGGTGAACCTTCTGGTTGGCAGGGTGAGGATTTGTGGTTGCACGGCCCTAAGAAGGGAACATTCTTACCTATGGCTTCGATTATTGAGGTTTTGGTTCGATTGTAGAGATTCAATTTTCAATATAGTTTTCGTTGTCGCCCCAAGATGAATGGGCGTATATTTGCTTGTCACAGTCGGCTCAGACGGAGCCACTAACTGGGTTCGAACTCCAGACGGTCGGAAATTTAACCTCGGCCCTGTCTCTGTTCTGAACTTTGTCACCAAGCTATGCCTGGGAGGCCAGCGGGAATCTCGTAGGATTCTTGATAAGTTCCTTTCGGGCGAAGAAGTCATGCTTCGTGTAGACGAGGGTCGTATGTGGAATCTGATGACGCCCCGTCGTCGTAGATGGGCCATGGCGCATCCTTTTATCCCCGTGGATCAGCAGACAAGCCAAGGAAAGAACATGGATACGATCGGTATCGACCTCGACGGTCTTCTTGAGCACATTAATGTAATGAAGCGGGTGGCAGGCAAGGTTTCTGCTGAGAAGATGGCTGAAGGTACAGACATTCTGAAAAAGTTTGTTGCCAAGATCATCGACCAAAGCAGCAATTCCGCGTATTACGGGCTCGGTGTCAACGTTTTCGAGGCCAGCGAGGACTCTGGAGTGGTTGACTCTGAGGACGCTGGTGCTGCGAAAGTAGCCTCTGGGCCGAATACGGGTGAGATGGTTGTTGGCGGTATTCTTATGAAGATGGCGGAGATTGATGAGAAGATCGGGCAGCTTGAGAAGGCTGGTAAAAAGTTTGACTCAGTTGAGGCTCGTCTCGATATCCATGACCTTTGTCAGAAAGTAGCAAGCCTCACGGCTTCTACGGAACTTATGGAATCTTGGGCCTTAGAAGACCTTGTAGAATACCAAAAACAAGCTGACCAACTCCATGGACTGTTTTTCCCGAAGATAAAAAACGTAAGTGAGCATAAAGCCTCTAACGAGGACTCTTATTACTACTGATGGTGCAACACCGGACAGAGCCAGACCCACAGGAGACTAGATAAATGGCACAGCCAAGTTCAACTGCGAACTATATTTACCGGATGGGCACGGCCCCTAATACCCGTGCTGCCGTTTCACAGAAAAACAAGGTTTACGGCTACATGTATGGCGTAGGCCAATTTCAGCAGATTGGTGTAGTGAGTGAGTTTGGAACGGATGAGTCGCGATCTGTGGAGGCTATCAGGGGTGTGGGTTATGGTGACCAAATCGCCGAGCTTGTTCCCGGTGTGACTGAACCAATGACCTTGACGCTGAATAAGACGTTGCTTTACGCTGTGAACTTGTTCCAGGTGGTTGGGTACAAAGGCGGTGTTGAAGGTCTGGTTCGGAGCCTCAAACACCACCGGTGGCCGTTCGACATCAAGCAAGAATTGGTGTTTTCGGAGATCGTGTCAGGTACCAGTGAGAGCGGTGGAACAGGGGACCTCTTAAGTGCTGAGGGGCCAAAAGCCGCTACTGTGCAGACTAGTGTAGACGAGTCTGCCACAGGTACCGGTGCGCGAGCTTTATTCACTTTCTTCGAGGGGTGTTGGCTGAACAGTTACAGCGCGTCTTTCGCGGCTGACTCTGCTATTGTGGCCGAGAACGGTTCTGTTACGGTGACTGACATCATTGATGGTTACAGCCAGTACGGCGAATGGATGGACACAGGACTGTCTCCGTCCAAAGGTGCTCCTGGTAAGGGCCATTCTCTTCGGTTCTCTGGGAATGGTGCGGGAACTCCGACTATCTAGTAGTCGGTAGCAACCCATAGACGACGATGAAGATAAAGATGAGAATGGACCCCTTCTGTGGCAACCAGTGCCTCCTGACCCAGGTCTGACCCTGTCTTCGTCGCCGTCTTCTTAGGTAAGATGAAAAGGAGATGGGGATGGCAACGTTGCAAGCCTCGAAAGTTCTAGAAGCATTAGCACGAGCGAAACAAGTAGGTCGCGTCGAGACGTCCGTTACGATCGATGGTTGCCCGCTTGTTCTTCAGAACCTCACTACCAGTGACTACAACAATATACATGCGGAGACAGAGGGTCTTGATGAAGTAGCTTATCTTCATGGTTTTCAGGAGGGGCATATTTGTCGTTCCATTGTAGAGATAGGCGACCAGGATCTTCGGGATGTTCAGTTTATTGAGGAGGAGGTTCCCAGTGGTGCCTATGTTGTCGAGGTACAATTGCCCAACAAGTCTTCTGCCGAAGCTCTTGCGACAGAGGCCCGGAAGAAGGGCGGCAAGGCGAGTGTGATCCCTCCTAGCGGGGATATTCGAACTATCCGGCTTGAGAGGCATGCTTGGATTAAAGATCATTTCATGCCAGAATGGGGTCGTGAGGCCGTTATTGTAGCATGGCAAAAATTCTCGGAAGTTTTAGATGAGGCTGAGAATAAGGCGAGGGAAGGTATCACCTTCAAGGTTCCGGATGAAACGTCGGAGGAAAAGCTTCGACGGCTATTTTCGGAATTGAAAGAGGTGGAAGAAGAACTGCCTCCGGAGATAGCCGAGGCAGTCTACAATGAAATGGGGCTGTTCAAGGCGTCTTCTAAGCAGGAGATGGATAGGGTTAACACTAAGCTCCGCGACCTTAAACCGGCTCCAGAAGTCTCTTCGGCCACCCCCAAAGCTCTTGAGCCCGCACCTGCCCCTCAAGTTCCTGAGCAGGCTCCTGAACCTCTACAAAGGACTCCGTCTTCGGAGCCTACGCCTGAAGAGCTAATGCAGACTCGGATGCCACTCAATCGGCGACCGGTTGCTAATCCTCGACCCCCTTCTCAAGAAACTACGACTTCGGCGGCTAAAAGGGTCCTGGTTCCGGAGCAGATTCAGAAAGCCGCTGTCGCAAACACTGCGAGTATGCGAGGTCGTTCTGCTCAGATAGCAAGCCTTGAGGCCCAAGTGACTCCTGATGTTTTGGAGCACGGAACTTACGACCCGCACGGGGGAGAGATAGCGGAACTGTCTGCCCCGTTAAGAGGGATAGATGGTGCGGAAGCTCGGACAATTATCAATACGCCACCTAAGGTAGGCATCAACACTCGGTTCAAGCCACCTCAAAGGTGATATGTCGTCAGCGGAACAACAATATGCTCAGGAGCAGGCTAAGCTTGGACGTGAGCATACGGGCACTGCTGACGATATTCGTATTGAGGCACCAAAACCACCTGAGGTCAATCCCGAGCTTCTCAAAGATGTCGAACCCCTGCTTTTCCGAGGCTTCTTATACGTGCCGGCGGAAATCAATGGGGTGAACTTTGTCTTCAAGTCACTCAATCATCATGAATACGAACGGCTTTTATTGACGGTGAACCCGTCAGGCCGCAAAGGCAGATCGGACTTCTATAATTACTTCTTGGCTTTTGGGGTGTTGATGATTGATGGGGTGAACATTCTTCCTGATAGGGAGCGATGGATTCCAGAAATCGCAGACACTTTTAAGCAGTTTGAGGACAAGTCGAAGTCTAGAGTGGTTCGAAATCTCAGTGAAGTGAATCGTCGGGCCAGTAGAGCTGTTTTGTTGACTGACGTGTTTGCCATGGATCCTCAGTCTAGGCTCCGATGGGCCCAGTATCAAAAGCTTGACTTGACTTCGTCTGCTGTGACAGGTTTTGCGGGCACTGAGGCTCTTGGTTTGAATTGGGGTCAGCTTACGTGGAGAGCGATTAATTTCTACGAGGACCACCACGAGCAGATTGAACGAGAATGGGAAAACACAAAATTTGTGGCTGGGGCTTTTGCAGGAAGCAAGGGTCTCGCTCCGATCAATAATCGGGATAAACAGAGGCGGGAAAAGGAACGTGATGAACGTTTGGCTCGAAGAGATAAGTTGCTTCGGGCAGCTTTTTTGAACGAGTCCCTAACTTCTACGACCACCAAAAATGGTGCACCTGTACAGGTGGCACGTACTGTAGAGGAGTTGGCGGACCAGCTAGAGAAAGATCTGCGAGGCGAGAAAGACTGGCATGATCAGGTAGTCGAAGCCCAAGAGAACCGTGTGAAGGAACGTTATAATGAGCGTATGCAGGCTCTGGAGGCCATCCAGGAGAAGCACATCGAGCAGTACGGTCCGAGTCCCGTTGTGGGTGGCACCGAGGCTTTTGCGGGGCTTAGCCCTGACGAGGTACAACAACGTATCGCGGCACGTCAGCAGAGGGTCTCTCAAAGAATGGCTGCGGCACAGAGATTCCCTGAAGCTTTTGACCCTAAACTTTCCAAATTCATGGACAAGTGGCACGAATCTAGTACCACGGAAGTCGTCCCAGCTATCGTAACGAAACGCCCTCCTGGGAAGCCTTTTAGGCGAGGTGGTGAGTAATGGTAACCGATAGAGAGATCATCCACCTTGAGATCGACGTCAATACCAAGGCGGGGCGACAGAAGGTCACACAGTTCCAAAAAGAGACCAACAAGCAGCTTAAGAGGGTGACCAAAGGTGTCGAGGATCTTGGAAAAGTTAGTCGGAGTGTAACTGACGAAGCGGTTGGCGACACCGAGGACTGGATCCGGAGTCTCGGTAAGGTGTCGGGCTACTATTCCTCTGAAATCAAAGAGATTCAGAAGCTCGATAGTGCGATAGGTCATCTGAAACAGCAAAGAGAAAAGGCCGACAAGGATGCCGTAAAAGGTATTGACGATCAGATCAAAGCCTTAACAACAAGGATGCGCAAGAAGAAGTTTGAGATCATGCCCTTCGACATGAAGGCCATGGGCGCTGAAGCTAAGGATGGCATGGACAAGGCTGCCAAGGGCTTCAAGGGCGCCATGTCCAGCTTCTTTGGCCGTGACTTGCCTGGTATGCTTGGAGGGGGTGGGGGATTAGCAAAGGGACTCGGAAAGAGGCTCCTTGGGGGCATTGGGGAGAAGGGGGTCCAGATTAGGGGCAGGGGGGTCGACCTGTCCAAGAAGGCTGCGGCCGGTCGTGGTGGAATGGCGTCGGCAGTGGCTGGTAAGAGCATGAAGGCTATGGGTGGGGCCATGGCTAAGATGGGTGGCATGATGGGTACCTTGTCAAAGCTCGGACCTATTGTTGGTGGTGTGGCTGCAGCCCTCATGGCCGTTGTCAAGATTATGATCGATGCTGACGCACAGGCGAAGAAATTTCAAAAAGGCCTTCTTGATTCGACCAGTACGGCGGAGTTTCTGGGAGCGGCGGGAGGTGATTCTGCTCTAGCCTACGAGGATCTACATGACGCCGTAAAGTCTGTGAGGGACGCAGCCTTCTCCTGGGAAAATTTGGAGTGGGGAATCTCATCTGAGGAGCATTCGGCTGCGATGAATGCGTTGACTCAGGAGGGGGTAGCTCTCCATCGGATTACGCAGGAAGCTGAGGTCGCGAAGAAATCGGTCCAGGAATTCGCTGCTGAGGTGACACACGTTGGTGTGGCGTATTCCCGTATATTTGGTGTCTCTCTACAGGATGTGTCTAAATTCCAAGGTGAGATGATGACAGATCTTGGCATGGGTCTTGAGGAAACGAAGCTTGCTTTCGCACACATGACTCGATCGGCCACTGATTCCGGTATTGCGGCGAACCGGTTCTACAGCATTATCCGTGGTGTTTCTCAAGACTTGTCCTTGTACAATGTTCGTATGGGTTCCGCGGTTAAGCTTTTGGGGATGTTGGGCAAGGTCATGAGTCCCCGCAATGCTGGGAAGTTCATGCAGCAAGCGACTCAAGGGCTCAGGCAGATGAGTCAGGATGACCGTCTTAAGTTAGCTATCATGACCGGAGACAAGGGCAAGAAGATTCTTGACAAGGATTTAAAGCATCGTCGTCAAGCCCTCTATCAACGTATAAGTGACGCCATCGGAGAAGGGACTGACGAGGTACGTGATCAGCTTACTAAGAACCCTAAGGCTGTATGGGACAAGGTTAAGGAGAAGGCAAAAGGACAGCTGGGTACCCTTAGAGAGGCTGATCTTGAACTTAAAATTGATGAAAGATCGAAGGAAAGGGGTATGTATGGTCGAGCGTTTGCCATGGAGAACCTTGGGATGGGGGCTAGCCTTGATATATTGACGGCGGCTTTGGCCCCACACGGTGGTGGCACAACACTCATGGAGGGTGCTGGTCGTCTTGGTATGACTAAAATGGCAGAAGTAACCGGCGTAAGCACTCAACACCTCCGTGGGTTGATGAAGCAAGAAGTCGCTGTGAAGGAGCAACGTGACGCCCTTCTCGCTCAAGGGCAAGAGGAGTTGGCCGCGGCTCAGAAAATTGAGGATGCTACTGAGCGTGCGGCTGCGGAAGCGGCAGCTAACGCCAAGATTGCTACAGCTGAAAGTGGTAGTACGCAAGATATCATTGACTCAATGAGTGAAGAGGAGATATCTGCCCTTAAGGAAGAAGCCAAGGATCAGATGGATTACGCCAAGGACCAAGGCAAGATGACTCAGAGCCTGGTGGACAAACTTGGTGTTCTTGTCGACTTCGTGATGAATCAGATCTATAATGCCATGATCGGCATCTGGGATCTGATCGCAAAAGTTGCTGGGAAGGCTGGTATAGGCGATCCTGAGGAGAGGAAGCGTATCGAGAGAATTAAAATGGCTCGCGGAGCGAAAGGTGCTGCAAAAACGGAACTGGTGCAGGTTGCAGATAAAGGCGGAGATCTGAAGCGGGGTATGGCCGGCACAGCTTTGGCGGGAGCTATGGACCTTGCTCTTAAGTCTGCTTTTGATCCTGGTGCCTTTGATGCACGAGATCGCGCCAAAGAGTTGTCCGACAAAAAAGCTAAAACTGACCCGAAAAATTGGACAAAGAAGGACGAGAAGGCGTTAAAAAATGCCCTTTCGGCGGTCAAGAAGGGTGAGATGGGGGCTAAAGCATTTAAGGGTATGAAGGACTCAATGTTTGAGAATCTCTCAAATCAGCAATTACAGGAAGCTCTGCGTATGGGAGGCCTCAGTAAAGAGAAGTTTGATACGTTTGGAGTCCAGATGTCTGCCGGCGCTATGTCTCCGGATCAGGTAGCGGTCAGGGAAAGGGCCATGAAAAAGGCGGGTATTACTGAAGAGGAGATAGCCAACGCTCTTCGTAATGTGCCGTGGCTTAAGGATAGCGACGCCGCTCTCAAAACTATGGCTGGCATGTCTCCTGCCTTAGAGGGTACTGATTTCTACGAGGAAGCCCAAAAGACAGCAAAAGAGACTGAGGCGGCGACTAAAGAAGGCGCCGTGGCCGTCTCACATATGGATAAAGAGGCTACTAGAGACGGCACCCTGTACGTGAAATTTAGTAGTAAGTTCCTTAAAAGTGACTACAAAAAAACTGTCCATGATGCGATCCTCGACGCCATGCGCACAGCCCTCTTCGAATACTGGATGTATTCTGATCTCGACCGAGAAAAAGTGTCGGGGCTCATGAGGGACAAGGGCATGTCGGTAGGAAGCTTTTCCGGCGCTTTCTCTGAGAAATTGAAGACTGGCAAGGACTTATTTAGGCTTGAGGGGGGTGGCACCGCTGAAGAAGGTAAGGCAGCTGTTCCGCGGCAGCATGGTGGTCTTGTGACTCACGTCCGCGATGGAATGGCTGTTGTTCGTCCCCCACCTCCAGGTGAGGGCTTCACGGCCATCGGTCCTGGTGAACAAATCATGCCTGCGTATGCTCGCGGGCGAGGTGGAGGGGCAGGCGGTGCAACTAACGTCCACATCACCTTGGACCCGAACGCAAGACAGTTGATCAGAGCACAGGTTGCAGACGGCATCTACGAGTACAAGCAGCGTGAGAGGAACACCTGATGCCGCGTATTCCGTCACCTAATCCGGATTTTTCTGAAGTCCTGAATGTCCCGTCTAACGAGATCCCGTACGAGCATCCGGCGGCGGGTAGGAGGAATAAGCCTATAGCTATGGCTTTCCAAGTGACGAGCCCTTTTAGTAGGACACGTGTCTTGTTGCCTCACACGCTTGTCTTACACGTCAACCCTCAGAGCCTGAGCGAGGGGTACGTCCAGAAAGTCGAGCGTATTCAGACGCGGGGTGGGTGGGTTGAGCAACATTGGGGGCAAGACCTCATAGAGATCACAGCAGACGGGTCCACTGGCGCGTTTATGCATATTCAGACAGGACTCTCCTCTGTGCTCCGTCAAAGGACTATTGCGTGGGACCGGTACAGGGATTTGCACGATCTCTACCTGAACAATGGTAGCCTCTACGATCCTTTCGGGAACATAGTTCTTCAGGGGCATATTATGCTCATGTATGACAGAGGGACGTACCTCGGACACTTCCGAAGTTTTGAGGTAGAGGAAACAGATGACAGCCCGTTTGCTTTCCGCCTCAATTGGTCGTTCAAGGTCGAGCACACGATCATGTCTGTACCTTTCACGTTTAAGGATGCGTTTAATGCCTCATCCGCACCTATTCCGGCTTTCCAGGCTCAAAATGTGCCTGGTGGCGAGTCTGTGTCTGGACCAGGAATGGTGAGGACAGAAGATGAGTTGCAACGACAAGAAACATCGGAAGTGGCGGGGCAGCAACGACGCGGTGTAATTGAAGGTGGTGCCTGATGGCTACCGGCGATTCTAAAATTCTCAAGGATATTGAAGCGACTGCTGATTATTACGGCCCTGCTGTATACTCCGAGCTTTTGACTTTCTATACGAGGCTGGAGAAGTCGAACGATATTCTGTCGAGTGAGTTCATTCCTCTGACTGCGGCAAAAACGAGGAATCCACAGGCATCGAAGATCTTCGCGGTGGGGATAATCCCTCCTGCTGTGAACGTTACTGGTCGGATTCTTGATCGTTCTTCGAGCATTGCTCGCGAGGAAGGCGTGCCTGACATAGCTGCTCGTGAGGAAGGTGTGTCTAACATAGTTGGTCGAGAATCTTTAATTGATGGGAGCCGTGAAGCAGATCGTCGTGATGATAAAAATGGTGAAGTAAGCGCATCTTCGGATGCTCCGTGGGGAAGTTATATCCCGAGTTTGTCTGATGAGTTCTGGCTCCAATTTGTTGGAATGTGTAAACGTGTTGGTGCTGACCCCATAGATTGGGCTGCCATTATCTACAATGAGAGTGGGTTCAACCCTGCGGCCAAGAATTTTGGAGCTGACCTAAAGAAAGCTCGTCAGCGTAAAGAGGCTAATCAGCCCATTGCTGTCGGGTTGAGTCAGTTTATTTGGTCGTGTGGTAGGGGCACAGGTATGACTCGGGAGGAGTGGGAGAACCATGCCGATACTTCTGCTGAGGATCAGCTGATTTGGATGGAACGGTACATGAAACGCGTACGTATGCGGGGGAAGCGTGAATCTATGTACCCGAAGCACTTCGGAGGTTTGAGAAATCCGGACGGTAGTGCCTATGCGAGCATAGCGTTCCAGGAGTTTTTTGTAAAAAATCAGACCAAGTTAGGCCGCTATCCTCCAGGCACTACTCGATTTGATGTGTACCAACGATCAAACTTTCAACAGAGGGCGTTTGATCAAAATGTCACTCTCGCTACTGGCGGTGTGCTCACCCATGACGCGCTTTTGTCGAAAATAAAGGGACTCCCTCCTCAAAATGTTCGAATCAAAGTCCAACAGGCGTTGGAAGCCCTCGGTGATTCTATTCCAGCAGCTCCTCTAGAGGTTCTCAATTCCGGAAATTCGGCGGATTGGGCTGCAAACGGCAGCAAGGACGCTAAGGCGGCTCGGGAAGAAAGAGAGAAGACTAGGGGTACCCCTCTCAGCCAAAGAGATTTAGGCAAAAAGTACCAGGCGGCTCAAAGACAGCAAATAGCGGCTATGCAGTCGGCCTTGGAAGCGATGAGAAATGTTCCCCCTCTACGTTTGCTGGTGAATCCCCAGAAGTTCTCAGTCAAGGGCGCGAAGATTGTTTCGGACGGCAACTGGGGGCGACAAGGCCCTATCATCGAATTCTGGGGGGACGACCAGGACAGTGTGTCGGCGTCTGGCCGTATCGCAGCTTTCTATGCGATGGACATCCACAATGCGGTTGGTCCTGGGCTTACTCGTCAAGCTGCAAAGTTTTCGGAGTCGTGGCGAAACTTTATGTCTCTTTTCATGTTGTATCAAAACAATGCAGCTATGTGGCTCGATGATAGCATTTCCTCAGAGAGGGGCGTCAACAATCTCACTATCCTTGGATCGATCTACATTTACTACGACAATATCCTGTACATTGGGTCGTTCGATACCTTCAACATTACGGAAGTCGATACCGCCCCCTTTTCGGTGGAATATAGCTTCGAGTTTAAGGTGCGAGCAGCTTACCTTTTGGACCGACCTGACAGCGAGAACAGTGCTTCGTATTCGGCCTCGCGTAGTTCTCAGGATCGGGGAACACCTGTGATCCCTACTTCTGGTCTAGGTGTGAACGACGCAGCCCTTTTCTCCTTGGCCGACACTGTTGGCGTTGATGCAGCAGATCAAGAGGACCCTGGCGGCCTTTCGCAGGAAGAGATTATTCGTAGAGTGACAGACCCCTCCTACAATGACCATATTTTGTCCGATCTTCCAGATTCAGGGAACGGTGAGGAATCTGCCGAATCTGAAGGACCCTCGGAAGAAGAAATCAATAGCTTATTTAGGTAAACATGGCACGAAGTCCATACCAGGGTACATACCAACACGGAATCCGGCCAACCGTTGTAACGGCTCCGGATGCTATTGTCTATCTCAATGGTGAGACCGACATCATTGGGTGTCCACAATGTAAGCGTCGCTTTGCCTGGAATAAATATATCACGAGTATTCAGGTTGATCTTAATGTTCAGAGCGCTCCTGGATCTGCAAGCTTCACTTTATCCATCCCACGCCACACAGTGGATGAGTTTTTCTTTGACGGCAATCCTCTCGTCACCCCAATGATGGAGGTGGAGATTTATGCGAAGGGGCACTTTGTAGTTGAAGGTGTCCCCCAATACTATCCTATTTTTTGGGGACTCGTGACAGAGGTGTCTCATAGTTTCTCGGGTGCCGAACACACTGTCAGTGTTAACTGTTCGGACATTTTGAAGTGGTGGGAACTCTGTAAAATGAACATCAACCCTGCGTTCACACAGAGTGTTGGGCAGATGGGACGGAATCTGTTTGGCAACGTGTATTCAGGGGAAAATCCTTACGACATTATTTGGTCATTGGCCCAGCAAAGTTTTGGTGACGTTATCGTGGGTTCGGGGTCTCTATTAAGCTTGTACAAGGAGAATTCCCAAAGGGCTACGTTTAAGGCAGCTTTGGCGGATCTCATGGTGTATTGGGAGGAACGCTTCAGCCATATCCGCTCCAATCTTCTGCTTTATGGTACTCAAGGGAATGCTGTTCGAGGAGACGAGTTGCAGGCCATTTATGGTCCGGGAGGGTCGGCTCTCACTAAAAATGCCATCAGCCAAGCTGTGCGAAAGGCAAATGGTGGGAGTGCGGGTAGCCAGATGGTATACGACCCTACTGACTCCCAGGTGACTGCTTTTCGAACACAGTTCATGAATGCCGGGCAGGTCAACTTTTGGCAGTCGGAATTTCAGACAAAGCTTGAGTTAGCGAATGCTGCAAAGGACTGTATTGGTTACGAGTTCTACATGGATGTGACGGGTGACATTGTTTTCAAGCCACCTTTTTACAATGTGGACGTTCTGGGCAACAAGCCGGTGAGTTGGATCCAAGACATTGACGTCATCAGTTGGGATTTGTCGGAGTCTGAGGCAGAGGTTGTGACGCAGCTTCAGATCTCAGGTGCGTATGGTGGCAACATTGAGTACGGATTCGGGGAGGAGATGACCCCTGCCACGAGTGTCACTGATTATCACCTGCTTCGTAAGTATGGTTGGCGAGTCGAGACTTTCAACTCTGAGTTCATGGGTTCGACCCTGAGCATGTTCTATATGGGGCTTGACCTTCTTGATCGTATGAACGCCCAACGATTCAGGGCTACTGTCACCATCCCGATGAGGGCTGAACTTCGCCTAGGCTTCCCTGTCTATCTTGCTTCACAGGACCAGATTTGGTATGTCACGGGAATTTCACACAATCTTCAGTTTGGTGGGCAGGCTACGACGACTTTGAGTCTCACAGCTAAACGGACCAAATTTGTGGCCCCGAAGGGCATTGGTTCGCTTCGATTGGACAAGCTCAAGGGGGGACGGACATACACATCCAAGGGGACTCTAAATGAACCTACTCCGCCGGCTCGTGCGCTCAGGAACGCCACTTTTAAGGGCGATGTAGGTGAAGCCGCTCAGCTGCCCCCTACGAATTATCCTGAGAATCCAGGAGAGGCTGACCCCTATGAGCCTCTCATCCTTCGTCACCCAAAGACGGGTCGTCTTGTTGGTTACCCCAACGTCGTGATGGCCTACACGCGGCCATTCGCCCCGACACCTGAACAATATGGCAAGGTCGCGGGAAAGAGAAAGAAAGGTTCGGGTCGTGGAGCAAAACCCTCTTTCGATCCTAAAAAATTCAACGACGCTGCAAAAAAGATCGTTCAAGACGAATTTAACACTCAGTTTTTAGTAAATGACATTGATCGCGCAAGGGAAAGGTACTTGAATAACCGATTTGTTTACGGGTTGAACTCTGCTGGTGTATTCACTTACCTCCATGAGAGCACAAGTGTTATTAAAGAGATGCTCTTAATTCCAAAGCAGAATGTAGCATTCAAAGACGAGGATACGGGGAAAACCGAGAACCTTTTTCAGGGAAAGACTGCTATGATTCGCCCCGTTTCCGATGAACGAGGCTTTGAAGTCATCGGCCATTACAAGTATGGTCGGAATGTCTCTCTTAGGGACGGGTCCCTTGTGCTCAATGAAACTGCTGAAAATCCTGGGGCCCTTAATAGTCGGGCAGAAGTGCGACCACAAGTGGCTCTGACAGGCGGCCTTACCGAGACGCTCCAGGCACAGTCTCAGGGCCTTGTGACTGTCAATACGGGGTTCCCCAACCCCTCTAGGATGCTTGCCACTCTTCGACCGGATGACCTGCAGACGGCCGGTGTTGTTAATCCGGAGACAGGGGACCCAGAATTCGTCAACACGGACACGAATTTCATTGATGTCGCCCCTCTTGGAACCGCAGCCCAGAAAGGAACTAATGTCTCGGTAGAAGCGTCGCAGTTGTCGAGAGCTTTAACTTTAGCTGAGTTGAGCGTCAAGACAGAAGAGGCCAATCCTGGTGAATGTGGGTGCTTGCTTGGTCGAAGTGATCTTGCGTTCATCAATGTTGGTTATCAGGTAAAGGTGCTCAACTCCTCTGCTCCCGATAAAAGCTCGTTGTCTTTCGGCCAAGGAGGGGTCACACAGACCTCTACCAAAGATGATGAAATTTTCAGTGGAGTTAGTAATTACGTGGAATCTTCCCTGAGCGAGTACCCTGGCTTCGGTGAGTTGTCTCAGGAGGATCAAGAGGCGCTGCGTTCCAAGTTTCAGAACGAAGGGTACCAGATTCAGGCAAAAGCACGAGGAAGCAGTGTAGAGCGTGTTCAAGAGTCCTATAATAAGGGGCTTTTAAGAGACGTTGAAATTAGGGAATACGCTGAACTCACGGGGCAGAGTTACGAGGATGTGACCTACCAGTTTAGTGCGGGTGAATTGGACGTAGACCTTAATACCCGGCCTGTAGCAGCCACGATCATGAGTCGAGAGGAGACGGTCTCAAAGATCGAGGAATACCTCGCAACACTCTACCGAGTACTCGACGGCCCTCATCAGGAGTTCGAGAAGACCATTCGGGGTGAGCTGGTAGAAGGGCCTCCAGTGAATGCGGAGGAAGTCCGCTTTGGTCGCGGATTTAATCCTCAGGATGAGGGCGGTTTCAAGCCACCGTTCAACCCAATGGGTCGTGAACGTGGAGGCGATCTTGATGCTATTGCTCAGCAGGGCAGTTCGGCTCGTCAGGACTTGCAGAAAAGCTTCGAGGAATTTGGGGATAAGCTCAAAGCCGGCTCAAAGCGTACCGAGTTGGAAGGGCGGAAGCGTTCGTTAGAGGAACGTGTTCTCGATCTTCGTGCTGCGGTTAAAGAGAGGGAAGAATTCCTGGACGCGGAGGGCACCCTCGTCACCAGTACCGCTTCGACTCTTGAGGACCTTGAAAGGGCGTTGGCAGATGCTGAGCAGGATCTTCGAGATGTCGCCCAAGAATTGAACGTTCTTAATAAGGAATTTCCGCAATAATGTTCAGTAGCCAGCCTAAGCGGCCCGTCGGAACCATTCCAAGGAAGGACTTCTTCGACCCTACCAAGGTCGAAGGGACTCGTGTTGGTATCATCACTCGTGTTGACGAGATCAACATGAAAGCCGACGTCAAAATCCTAACAGGCGGTGGGTGGCGCCTAGAGGTGGATATTGGTCAGGCAATGGCCGGGCCTCGCTCCTTTTGGGGTGGTGTGCCTGAAGTCAATTCTATCTGTATTCTTGGTTTTCGTAGTATTCACAAGAACTTGAATGAAGCCGTCATCCTTGGCTTTATCCCGGTGGGGAACCGTAGTGGGTTGCGTTTTGATCCCTTCACGGCGGTGGATCCTGCTGAAGTCGCAGATGGTGACGAGGCTATTTACAGAGAGCTTGTAGGGCCTACTATTCGGTACAAAAGGCTCCTGATGAAGCCTGGCAATGTCGGTGGCATGTCTTCTGATGGAGCTGAACTGGTTCTGTCGAAAGATGTGGCGATGACCAATCGCGCTGGCGACTTGTTGGAGCTGCGTGATTCGGAGAGAACACTGGTTGCTCAGGCCATCCATAGAGTGCAGACAGAGAGTGGTGTGCGGCTCGTCTCAGGGCCGGCTCGTCGAAGTGCTTTTTTCCTGCCTCCTGATATCCTCAAGGAGGACGGTACTCTGAAAGAAGTCACGGAGGACTATTTCGATTCGGATAATTACTTTGGCCGGGATGAGCTACAGGCAGCAGGTCCAGGTACTGAGGGTGAGATCTACAGGTTCGCTGATTCTAGTGGTAACCTCAACTCCCTGTTTAATTCGACAAGGGAGTTTCCCGCTGTCGTCTACTCGAACGGTAAGCAGGTGCATTACCCTCCTTCCCTGCGACCGGACTTGAGCTTGGAGGATCCGAACAGCCCCGCAGACGCCCTCGTGGAACATCGTATGGAGATGTCCCATACTTCCAACCTTACTCACGAAGTGCTTGAGCAGGTGGACGGATTCTCTTCTGATCGACGTCCACCTTACATTGAGCGCGTCTACGGCACTGTCGTGGGAAATGATATGACCTCGTCCCGAGGTCAGCGACAGTACGGTAAGATTCTAACACCGCGTATTTTCTCCGAATTCACTAAGCATGGGCCGGGTAAATTCCAATTAGATGAGATCGATCGAGTTGGGGCGGAAGAGGTGGATACGACGGCGGGAGCCTTCCTTTTTCGGATCCGTCCTCCCCGAGGTCGGGGCGATAACCATTTCGTCGCAGCGGTGACTAAGGAAGGCAAGGCTATACTCAATGTTCCAGCATCTGGGTCGGAAGCCTACGCTAGCGGCACGAATAAGGTTTCCGTTGAGGCAAACCTAGCGGGAGCCCTCAAAGCATACATCGGGGCATCTACTCCCGACCGAATCTCCGCCCACCTTACGCTTGCTGGCGGTCTTCATCTGGATATTGGGCGAGATGCTCAAGGCAATGTGATTACGACCAATTTTCGCGGTGCTGTGAGACAGACATTCACCGGGAACCCCAATGAGGAAGATGCGGCCTTGGCTATTGAGGTCAAGGGTATCAAAAAGGTTGCCATCTCGGGGGCTGAGCAAAAGAGCATCTCGGGATCCAAGGTCACTTTCGTTAACGGCCTGAACCGATCCGAAGCGGATAGGACGGAAATCAACTCACATTCGGGCTACACTCTCAACACTGGTGAAATGAATCAGCTGGTGGCTGGGAAGACTCAGCTTAATTACGCTCTTCAGGTGTTGGAGAACATTGTGGCGGGAGGGAAGCTCTCTACTATCCTTGCAGGAGCTAAGATTACCAACGTGCTCGCAGGGGCGATGACCTACAACGTTGCGGCAGGAGCCACCTCTTTTCTCAATCCAGCCGGAGCTTTTAGCGTCAATGTGGGATCTGGTGCCATCAATGCTGCGACAGGGGCTGGAGCCGTGGCAGTATCGACCGCGGCAGGAGCCATGTCCTTGGCGGCGGGAGCAGGAGCCATGTCCTTGGCATCTGGGCTTGCTCTCAATATTGCCGCTGGTGGCATTGCTAGTACTTTAGGTGCTGTCATTAACCTGGGAGGAGCTGCCACCCCTGGGGCTCTCGGGGTAGCTCGTGGTGCTCCAGCTTTGCCTCCGAACGCCCCTACTCTGGATCCTATTACCGGCTCACCTGTTTTAGGTGCTGCGGTGGTGTTGGCGAGTTGATGCCTGTCGCTGTCCCAGCGATGACTTCTGTCATTGCACCAAACCTATTATCCGTAGGTTTGGTCGGCACAGATACACCTCGACTTGCGTCAGGAGTAGCAAACGGTCTTCAACAGTGGGTGCCCACCGTACAGGTTACAACTTCAGATACAGGCTCTCTTGGGGTAGGTACTAATGTTCCACTGCCTTTGCCTATTCCACAACCGGCTTTGTTTGCCTCCCTCATGGGAACTATCCCAGCGGCAGGCCTCACAGGGACTATGATGCCTTTGCTTGTGGCTGGTTTGTCCAATGGATTGTCCTTAGCATTTCTTCAAATGCTCATAACAACGACCCATCCAACTATTGGTTCAGGTGCAGGGGTGGCAAAATTCTTAGCTCCCTCCTGCTCAGGGCCTATGATTGAGGGGTTTTTGGCAGCAGGGCTTGTAGGAGACTCCATGCCCCGCCTTGCTGGTGCGATCGGTCTCGCCCTCGACTCGACTTTCGCGAGTCTTGCTATTCCGATCGCTATAGTAGGATCGGCCTCCCCTTCCGGCGGAGTCGGAACAGGATCCGGTAAAATCCTATAAGATGAAAATGAAAGCTATAATGAGGTGATCTGTGGGTGGTCTTTCAATCACTGGCTACGTATTGGAGCCTCCCCGAGTCGGAGCGGCAAACAGTGCGTTCACTTCGACACCGAACGTATACATTTCGAATCAGGCAGCGTTTGACGCAGCCTACCCCTCCAATGAATCGGCCCCGAGAACAGAGTACCATGTCTTTGTCTTGGTGGACGGAGACTTTCCCGATTGTACCTTCTGTTGGACCAAGAACGAGATTGTCAATCGCTTTGACTATGACGGGCGGCAGCAGAGATTTCGTACCCTGCCTGGGTCAGTCTTGGATGAACTTGGGGACCTCGGGCCGGATTCGAACACGAATAGGCTCGTAGTCGCAATTCCTGCTTCTTCTGACCTTGTTTTGGATCCTGTGAGGGTGTCGGTAGGATCGGGGATTGGGACGGCGTTTACGGTCGTTCTAGTGGCCCTAGACGTCGATTTGAATAATCCTGACCCTCCGGTGGGGACTGTACAGATTTCTCAGGAGTCCGGAAGTTTGGGTTGGGCACCCGCAGACCTTGGGACCTTTAATGTTCAGCCGGTGAGGTTCCAACGTCAGAGCTTTTATACGAGGAGTGAGTCCAGTGGTAGGCTTGGGGCTATTGAGGACACGCTGCTCTTGAACCCTCTTCCTGCCACAGGGCAGTTCCCCCTTATCCGTATCGGTTTTCAGGAGTATCTCACACCTGTGGAAGTAGCTTCTCTTGGCCTTCCTGCGTCTGGTACCGTCGAATGGGACAGGGGCACGGGAGAGCTGAGATTTAGTGCGACCGATGCTGCTACCTATGCAGGCGAATTCGTCTATTACGATGGTTCTGTATTTTCTTTCGGGCAGACAGTGTCGGTCACGGCCTTGGGTACGGTGGGCTCCCCGGGAAGTCTTTCTCCGGTTCCTCCTGAGGAGAGTGACTTGTTTTTTAGGGTTCCAGGTGTGGTGCAGTTCGCTGAGACAACGTACGTTGGCTCCTTTAGTGCGACAGGTAAGCGAGGGGTGGTTGAGGTTGATCGAGGGACGGGGGCGGTTCAATTCTCAGCGGCCGACCAAGCAGCTTACGGTTCTGAGAGTGTTCAGGCTATTGTAGCTGACCTCGACGTGGAAAGAGGCATGACGCTTCGGATGTTCCGCACGCCAGTCGATTTGGCTGCTACGGATCCGACAACGATCGATGTCACAGCTTTTCACTCGACGGAGGGAGCTTCTTGGGCGGACCCTGTTATTGGAGCACCGTCGGTCAACTTGCCGGCCACACCGGTGGAAGGAAGACCCTTGGAGGTTCGCATAGCTCAAGGGACGGGAACCTTTCCTGCGGGAACCTTTCCTGACCTTGACGTCGCTTCGCCTCCTTCAGGCTATGGTTACGTTTTTGACCTAGACGAAGGTGTCCTGAATTACGCCCGCCGGCAGAATGGGCAGATTGTCTCGGCTTCAAGCGTGGGTAATTTCCGCCTTCGGGTGTCAGGGCCTTATGGTTCGCTTCAGCTTCCAAATCCTCTCGTCTTCGAGGAGCAGTTCGCACTGGAACTGGAAGATACAGCAGGTGGGGGAGCTGCCTACCCGTCCACTGTTGGGTGGACGAACTTGGTCCTCGGTGAAACAGCTCTGTTTGACTACACGAGCGGGCTTATCACGTTCGTAAATACTGAGGGAGTGTTGTACGCTAACGGAGGTGGAGACTTTTCTGGGACCATCTTCACCGACACTGACCAAGATTTTGTGGCAGCTGGAGTCCAGTCGGGGGATCTGCTCATTGTCACCACAGGGGTGGCTCAAGGTGTGTATACCGTCGACGCTGTAGGGACTACATCTTTGACGGTGGACGTCAGTGGTGGTGTGGAATCCGACCTTGTGTACGAGGTTCGGAGGGGAAGTGAGATTCTTGCAGACAGGTACTTTGAGAACATTTCGGACGTGGACCCGAATACGGTGGTCGAGCGCTTGATCAATATGGGTGTGACGCAAGCGGGCTCTTCCATCGACACTACGTACATCGATAGCTATAGGTTTCGTTTTGGTACTTCGACGTTTTCCACTTCAGTGACAAAAGTTGCCAATGCAGGGGCTTTTACGCCTCCAGCGTCTTTAGGTGCAGGGGAAGTTGAAATAGCTGAAGATACTGGTGAGGTCAACTTTAGCCAAACGGACATCGACGCAGGGTTTGATGTTTATTCGGCTAGAGCCCTCACTCTCGGGGTTGATTACGAGATACAGTCGGCCTTGGGGCTCATCAGCTTTACGGATCGGATGCTCGAAAACGAAGAAGTGTTCGTTACCTACGCCGTGCTAGACGAGGATAACAAGGTCATCGTGGAAGAGAGGGGCCGGTTTATTGTCAGGAAAGAGGTCACGCAGGACCATCCTTCAGCGACAGACACGCTTGGCTTCAACCCTCTTGGTAGGGAGATTGCGGACGAACCCTCTCCTGAGGCATTCCGCGGAGGGCGCCCTCAGAGCAGTTCGCAGGTGACCTTCGACCTTACAGCGTCCACTGTCCGATTCTTGTCAGACAGCCAAGTGACGGACGCCCTGCCTCACGGTAGTAGCGTACAGCCTACGGAGAGGGTGTACGTTGATTACTACGTTTACGGTGCCGTTGGTGGGGAGAAAAACTTTACGGTCCTTCGGGCGCCTATGTTTGGGCCGGTGGTGAATATCGAGGCAGACGAGACTGAGTTCACCGTTATTGGTGACCGGACATCGGACCTCATCTCGAATAGGCTCATGAGGTTAGATGGCACGGAAATTTACCTCATTGGAGCTTCGACCTATAATCTCACTAACGACACGACCACAGTCGTTCTGGCGTCACCTCAGGTTTTTCGATCGGACCTTCTCAATCCGTCGGTAGAGGTCACCTCTGGAGAAGTACGCGTCAACACTGTAGGATTTTTCCCTTCGTACTTCGTCACAGAGATATCCTCCTGGCCGGCTGTTCCGAGAGGGGCCAACCGTATCTACATTCCAGGGGACGTTACGAGAACGTATGTTTCGGGAACCGTTACTTTGTTCACTGATGGTGGAACTGTTCTTGACTTCAATCGGGTGACCGGCTCCGTCTACGATTCCGATCTAGATCGGACAGAGGTTGTTCTGACTTCCAATGGTATCTCTCAGTACAACAACGGTACCATCACGCTCAAATACTCCAGTCGGCCTGTCTTGGACGGCACCGCTACCACGGCCACGACATCTAGTAGTCCGGTGTTGAGTGAACCGTTCCTTGTCTACCGGCGGGTAGAGGGGCAGGCGGGGGAGATCTTGAGCCAACCGGAGGGCTATAGCGTCAATGATAGTGGCCAGGTGATTCTAACTTCTCCGCTTCAGGAGTCGGAAGAGTTCGCCATCTTATATACTGGTACGAACCTCATTGATGCAGGGCGAAGGGTGCGGGCGTCTTACACGCACTCGATTGTTCCTACGGACAACAACGGCATCAATGGGCAGATCTTGAAGGCGGACTACACAACGTATTTGCCGGACACGTTCTACTTCCGGGTGGAAACTTTTACCAATTTCCGAGCTGAGCTGGTTGAACAATATGAGGAGGACGTCCAAGCGACTATCCCGACCGCGGGCCCTCGACTTGAAAATATGAGTCAGCTCCGGCTATACGAACAGGGACGCGAGTCGATATTTTTCACTGAAGGAAGACTTTTTAATGAGGACGAGGTAGCTAGACCGACACTGAAATACTTCAATGACGGGGTTAATTACCTTGAGGACGCCCTGCAACATATGGATGGTCGCGTCGTTGGTGGTCATGACGGCCGGTTCCTTTTTGACGGGCTCATTGATAACCCGACGAGGGACACGTACTCGGAAGTTACCAACCAGATCGACGACCTTTTGAAGATTGCTGAGCCCCCTCTCAAGTTCTCGCTTAATCCTTTCTCTTTTACGTGGATCGGGACTTACCAGGAAGCGTATAAGGCAGCAACTTCCAGTCGATTCTATCCCACCTATCGCCGTCTCTTCAGCCCAGCCGTGGATGGAGCGGAAACAGGCGACACAATTGCTGAGACGGGTTTTACTAACCTCAGTTCTGTTCAGAGTGTCTCTCGTAGGCTTCCGTGGTCTATTGTGACTCAGGAAGCTCCTGCTGGTTCGTCAACCCTCGTCGTGGACTCTACTGAAGAGGAAGAAGATCTACTTCGGCCAGCGTGGCCTGATCCAGCTACGGTTGACAGTATCTTGGTTATTCAGGGTCGTGATGGTTCGTGGCTCATTCCAGATGGCAGCCCTCCTAATACAGATCCAGCCCGAGATCTTAATTCAAAGACATCAGGTAGTCTGACTATTGCGGGCACCTTACCTTTAGATGTTCCTGTAGGTGCGACAGTTTACCACATTCCTAATTATGACTCGACACATTCGCAGGCGCCGTCAAAGCCTTATCTTAGGACGTACCGTGTGGGGTTTGATGTTGGTGTGAATCTTGAGGACGGAGTTCTCACATACATTAAGCCATACCCTCCTTATGATGGCAGTTTCCCTTCTATTCCAGCGGAGCTGAAAATTCAACCTCCAGCTCAGGGTGAGTTTGTCGACATTGACGCTTATTTGGTCAATACGCTTACGAGTCCGTACCGTTTCCCAGCCCTTGATGGCGGGACTACAGATGATGACGGTAACAGAAGTTTTCCTTTGCTGACACCAGACCCCGAATCGGAGCTAGGATTGAGCAGGACGGTGAACGGTTCTGCTAGCCCTGACATTGGTGCGCTTCCTCTTCAGACGTCGAACATCACTTCTATCCAGTCAATTACCACCGACGCATTGACTGGGACGGGGAGTCTGGATGCGACGAAGACTGTCCTCACGAATCTTGGCGGAGTCTGGGGTGCCCCTGTTCCTCAGATAGGTGACGTTGTCGCTATTTTGGATGGCCTTAACGGGCTGACCGATTATCACCAGGTCACGGCGGTGGGCGGTGATAATGTTACGGTTAGTCCGGCTTTTCTCGCACAAGATACGGGATTCAGTTGGGTCATGAGTGCGACCAGTTCTCTCGTGTTTGGGACGGGAACTCTTACGACGGCCACTCAGCTTGACGACGTTACTGGAGATTTCATCGCCAACGGGGTACAGGTGGGACATACAGTAGTTATCTCGTCCCTCCAGGAGAGGCGGCAGGTTGTGGCGGTCAATTCGGCCACCCAGCTTTTTGTAGAGGCGTTTTCGGTGACGGGTGCGGTCACGTACAGGATTGATGATTCTGTTTTGACGTATGGAGGGACGGGAAGCTTCTTAGAGAAGGTCGTGGAGGAGCTAGACATCCAAGAGGATGCCCTTTTGAGTAATGCCCCTCCTACGAGGCCTTGGGCGCAAGTCGAAGCCTTAGAGAGGTTCATAGAGCACGTAGCGACTGATGTTTTCGTGTCTTCCAGTGGTCAGACGACAGCGGCATCCCCTTCACTCACTGACATGGCGGCCGACTTTACGGCATCAGGTGTAGATTCAACTCATTTCGTTTATGTCCGATCGGGACTGAACGCGGGTATTTACAGGATCGATCAGGTCACCAGCTCAACCACGCTTGATGTGGACAGCACGACGCCTTTTCCCGATACCACTGGAGCTTTGTCTTATCGCATTCTGGATGCCTATGGGGTGACTATTCTAACGCTGTCCGCTGCGGTACAGGCCCTCCTCAATGCGGACGCTGCTGTGGCGAGTCTTCAGACGTTCCGGACTCTTGTCACTACATCGGTTATAGTGGATGGGGACCCGGGAGCTTTCGCCAGAAGAACAGTGTACTCGGACTTGAGCGGTCGATTAGCCGAGATAGCTTCTCGAACAACGGAGTTGACGGACCCGAGTACGGGCGACATTGTGGCTCTTGAGGACGCAATGTCGACGGGTGACCGTCTCTATGATGTGAGGATGACATGGATCGAGACAAGGACGAATTTGAGAATAGGGGTTCTGCCGAAAAAGGACAGGGCGGTGAACAATCGGGAGGAGGCTGCTCAGGAGACCCTGAGTCAGTTGACAAAGCTTCTGACGTTGAGGAATCTGTAGATGATGGTCGACCTACGCCTGAATGGAAATTCAGGGAAAAGTTGCCCATCAATGATCGGATGTCCGACGTTATCCAGAAAACTGTTAAGGCGGCGGAGTACCAGCTTGAGAAAGAGCGGCGGAGACTTCGTAAGCTACAATACGGTTCCTAGGAAGGTGGCAAATGGCTGACTGGAAGTCCTTCACTATACAAGTTCCGGGCAAGGACTTCATGGAGCCTGTCCGGGATGTCCTGGAGAGTCTCCTTATCTACTTGGAGGTTCTCAAGGCCATTCTGGAGACGATCAAGTTGTTCTTGGTCGATTTTGGCAATCCCATCAGGGCTCTTGTCGAGGCTTTGATCAAGCTCATTGAGGAGTTGTTCCTTGCTTTAAAGCAGAGCGGCTTTTTCATGTATCTCGATGTGCCCAACCCGATAGATGACCCCAATTTCGACTGGACAAGGGGAGGCTATCCTGCTTTCGTGAACCGTTTTAAAGCGAGCTTGTTTGACAGCAAGGACTTCAATCGACCGCAGCCGAGGGGCTCCAATAAGGGCGGATTTGTTCTTCTCATGGTCGATGCGACCACTCCGTGGCAGCTTATACAGGCCGTTGCTCGTCTTCTGTCCTTTTTTGGGAAAGGCTTCGAGCGACCCCAGTATCTCGCCCCGAATAATTTCAAGGTCTTGCCTGTGGGGGCAGACGGGGATCCTATTCTCGCAGCAGCGAATGTTTTTACCTCGGGACCGATTGAATCTATCCAGCTTCAGTGGACGCCCCCCACCACTCAAGAAAGTCCTGACTCTGGCTTCGAAGATGTCATACAGAAGGTGTACCGCGAGTTAGTCCCGCCATCCTTCCTAATCGGCCGATCAACGATCAATCCTGCTTCTCGTCGGATCGATATCTCGGACTTAGGTACTCCTGAGGCAGTGGGTATCGTCGAGTTCGATCGGGAGACGGAGATCCGAGCCTCGAACGGGCAGCGGGCCACGCGGAGAGAGGTTCTTCGAGACGATAGTGGGGAACCTGTTATCAAGTTTGAAAGCTACCTTGTTGCCCCCATTGGTACCCGGCTTCTTGGGGCTGCCGGTAAGTATCGATTTCTTGACAATAATGTCGTGACTGATGAGGACTACTACTACCAGGTTCGAGCCTTTATCGGAAGCCTTGATTACAACGAGGAAACTGGTCAAATCAACTTCCCAACCTCAGTAGATGCCCTACAGATCTCCAAGCACGGCAACAATACGTCAATCCCCGTCATGCCCTGGCCGGCGACGTCTTCGAATTTGGCGGACGTTGTGTCTATGGGTCTCCCTACTCTTACCCTTAAGACGCGGATTCCAGTCGATGTGGGGGACTTTGACGTCATCGAGAACCTTACGGCACTTTTTGAGGTGGCCTTCTCACTTGACTTCCACGAAGAACTTCCAGTAGACGAAGAAGGCAGATCTATATATTCGTTCGATCAAGACGGCCTACCTCTTGGCACGGAAACGCCTAACTCAGCTATAGGTAAGGGGAGCCTAACAAGTGTGTCGGGTATTCTAGCTGGGCTTCCTTCGCTTCCAATTCTTAATCTTCTTCAAGATTTGGAGGCACTTGGGAAGAGCTACCAACCGGACGAGATTTCAGGAACGTATCCTGACATGCCGTGGACAACGTTCAATGTACAGAGGCGAGCGGCCCAACTTGCTGACGCGGTTGGGACGGCTATGCTCCAGGCCGGGACTGTTTCGGCATTTCGTGACATTATGCGTTCACTGCCGAGAGGGCAGATTGATGTCATTCATCTGTCTGACCTCGACACTTTGGAAGAGGTGGTTTTCCGAGCTACTGAGTCTGAGGATTACGTGATTCCTGGGTCATTCCTCGATGTAGAGACGCGTGCGACATTTGAATCGGTTAAAGTATATGTGGAGGGTTACGCTGATGTCACGTACCGATTGAGCATTCTTGATGTGATCAATTTCATCAAGAGTTTTACCCTTGGGGGAGTACCGCCAGACTGGATCAGCGTCGCCCCATTGAGGGATATCATTCCGTGGTCGGGTAGTTTCTTGTATGATCTTTTGGACAAAATTCAGGCGCTGCTTGATGCATTCAACGGAGTAATACAGGAAATTCGTGATTTTATTGATTTGGTTATTCGGAAAATCGAGGTTCTAGAGGAATTCATAGAGTTCCTGATAAGCTTGCTTGATTTTATAGAGTCCTTGGAAATTGGGGCATTCGTCCTGAATTCAGGAGACGTCGAGGGCACGGCTACTGCTTGGGTGAATGTCTTGGACACTGCCGGAGGTACTTTACCTGCCACTGGAGCGGCAGGTTATTCTGCGGGTGTGGGTTTAGCTTATGTGGCTCCTGATGTGGAGGCTTTCCGGGAAGCTTTCGATATTATTTTTGGAAGTTGAGGATCATTTTGGGTACGGACTAGGTAAACATGTTTGAGTTTAAGGGAACCTTCAATCAGAGTCAGTTTGAACGATTCCTTGCGTTTGCTCGGGCTCAGTTGCCCCTTGTCAATGCTCGTGTGAATCATATTGATGCGGAAATAGCCCGTATTGGCATCGTCTTTTTTAAGTTGGACAGGGGTGTGGCTCAAGGGTACTCCGCCCGTCCCTCTGGATCTTACCTTGCGAAACTTCTCGCCGCTTATGAGGTTCTTGGAGGTAACCCTCTGATCGATCTACGTCTTCGTCTAAAAACGAATCCTGTTCATTTTGTCCGAGGCGATGAATCTACAGGAGGGTCTCAGTACACTTCCGGAGGGGAGCCCATTGGAGGTAAGGGTCTAATCGACGGCCCTACTTCCCTTCTGATGGATCAGGCTCGGGGATGGCTGGATGACACATTACATTATAGGTTCGCTAGACTAGAGCGGAAAATTCGCAGAGCCTTGGATTATGCTGACCAGCTCCAAGAAGAAAAACAGAATCTTGTGGTGTTGCAGCTTGCTGCGAGCACAGAGGGTTCGCTGGAATACATTGCTGCTCGAATCCAAGAACATTTGTCGGACCCCAATTACCGCCCCTGCTATAATGACCAGTTTCAGGGTAAACGTGATCCTGAAGGTAAGCTCGTCTATGCGAAGTACGCCGCCTACGACATCGACGAACCTTTGTTCCCTAATATGGGTGGTACTCGCACTGCTACCTCTCCGCAAAAGCAGGGCAGCGGTGTATATGAGCCTGGTGAGGGAGGGCGGAACACATGAGCTACGACCGTAAGATCGACAGAGTTTGTTCACATCAGGTTGTCGAAGAGGCGTTGTTTTTTGGAAACGACCGTACGACGGTTCAGCCACTTCGGCCAGTAGGTGCGATTCAGTCGATGAAGGTGCGGTTCAATGGCCTCATGGATGTTCCTTCTGAGGGGGCTAGGGTTGCGGCACAAGCTATTGCTTCTAACAAAGGTCCTTTTGATATTCAGGCGGGCGTGAACGACACTTTTGTGGTTCTTGTTAATGGGCGAGAGCAGACGGTCACGGTAACACCAGGGTCTCAGCTCACTGCTGGTCAGGTAGCCTTTGACCTGAATCGGTTGGTGAGCCAAGCAATCTTCTATGTTTCCAACAAGGGACGTATCCGAATGCGAACGGGCCTTAAGGGCAGCAAGGCCTCTCTGTTCATAAGGTCGTCCAGCACATTGGCTGCGACGTTGGGATTTACGATGGATCGTATGTGGAGGGGCCAAACAATTATCCCTGGCTGGAGCTTGGTACGAGACCCCAATACTTTGAATGATCGTCCTTCTCGATTCGTGGTGTTCGATTCCCCTGCTAGTGGCACGAGTGACTTCGTTGAGTTGACCTACACTACTATTCGGCAAGAGTGTCGTCGCTGTGGTGGAACTGGGGTCGAAAATGATTGGGTTTACGGCTCTACCGGCGAGGTCGTCCAAGTGAGGGACGAAGCCTTACTGATTCAAGAAATTCTGAAGATGGCCTACACGGAGAGAGGAAGTAATCCTTTCCATGAGTGGTATGGGTCAAACTTGCTCCGGACCATAGGTAAGAAAATTAGCAGTAGTGGGCTTGTGCAAAACCTCGTCGTGGCGGATATCAGTGAGGCTTTTCGTCGTTGGCAGGCCATTAAGCGTAAGCAGGAAGAGGAAGTAGGGCAGGTTGTCACGGACTCGGAATTCCCCTTCCGTTTGCTTAACATTTCGCTTATACAGAGTCAGCAGGACCCGACGGTCATGTTTGTGGATGCGACGGTACAAAACCGATCACGGCAACCTATTCAAATTGAACGGGGAATCAAGGTCCCCGGGCCCGTTGATCTTCTTGGGGCAACAGCACAACAAGGGGTCTTCCGCCAATCCCTTTCGGACTACACGCTCATAGGATAGTAGGATGACGATAGCTCCTCAGATCAATCTTAGAGACGGCTCAGGGTCGGCCCAGGATGTAGTTTTTACCACGAACTTGAGGCATATTACCCTGACGGGGACGATTGACACAAATATCGTCGACCTTCAGGTGTCTCTTAATGGGGGGACTTTTGTTTCAGACCCTACCCTTGTACTGCTTGATGGTGCCTCTTGGACTTTCCCGAATCCTGCTTCATATCCTGACGGGTATCCTCTGGAAATAGGGTTAAATACTGCACAGTTTCGGGGTATTGATCTTGTCGGGAGCCTTAGTCCTACGGCGTCTGTGGAAATGACTCGGGTTGATGAGGTCACCCAAGAGGTCAGCATTCCTAGTGGAGTAAAAATTCGCAGGCGTCGAGACACTGTTGATGTCTTGGCATCTCGACCTGTGGTGGCTGCAAATGCGACCACAGGTCTGGAAGTTAGTGGGTTCGAGTTCCGTGGGTTCAATATTTACGCGTCTACGTCTCCAGGAGGCACTACTGGCTACTTCAGGATTAATGAGTCTGTCGTTACAGGAGCTTCGACGTACTATGAAGAGGAGTTGGTTGATGTAGCCACTGACAGTCTATCGTTTACGGCTACTACAACAAACGTTCGAATCTTGATTACCGAGGAAAACCCTTTCGGTGAGACTGTTACAACCCTCGTGGACAATCTTGTAGATGTGTTTGGGTACGCAGACACTTTGCAAACAAATTATTCTCTTCAGGAAGCAATCCGTACCGAGTACATTTTCTTTCGGCACAATAGGGCTGGTGGTGCAGGGATTATCAATTCTGACCAGTTCTCAGATGTGGAGGACAGTGATCCGCTGTACTATGTTGTGACAGCTGTCTACTATGACCCTACCCAGAGAATTGAGTTCGAAACCCCTTACAGTCAAGAGATTCTGGGTAAGCCTCTGATCATAGACACTACACTCAGAGATTTACCTGATCGGACACAGCTTCAAGTCTCACTTAGTTTTCTTGATGCGATTCAACGAGTTAACGAGGAAATTAGTCTCGTTCCTGGTTCCACGACCCGAGATGTGTCGATCGACCCGTTTGCGTCTGAGGCCGAGAGAATTTGGTTCATCCTCGACTTCGTGCACAGGTCGCAGAGCTTCCTCACTCTCATGTCTGTTGATGACGCCAACGGGGACGAGGTGTCCGATGCTGTTGAGTCTTCCTCGTACAAGTCGGCGATCAAAGCAGCCCTGGGCTTCACGACGGATATTGCTGTCCAGCAGCTTATTGATACGCAGTTTGAGAAGTTAGCTGGCAACTTTCAACGTAGACGACTTGCGGGCAGGTCAGCTACGGGTCAGGTTGTGTTTTTCGCAACCACGAGGCCCACGCAAGACATTGTCGTCGTATCAGGCACCGTTGCTTTCACCTCAGACGGGGTCCGTTTTCTTGTGAGCGGTACGTATGTTTTACCAGCAGCGGACGCGGACGCTTACTACAACTTCGACACGCAGCGTTATGAGCTAATTGCTGCGATTACGGCAGAGACTCCTGGAGCTAATGGTAATGTGCCTGCAGGCACTATCACGGGTTTCCAGTCGACTTCTTCGACAGGTAACGTAAGCGTCACGAACACTGAGGCTACTGTTTTTGGCACGGATCGGGAAAGTAACCACGATTTGGCTGTTAGGGCACAGCTTGGCTTCGTGTCGGTCGATAAGGGCACAGAGGGGGGTTATGCGGCGACCGCGGCTGAGCAGGTAGGCATTGTTCGAGCTAAGATTGTGAAGTCCGGTGATGCCCTCATGATGCGGGACTACGATGATGTCCGAGGGAAACATATTGGCGGTAAGGTCGATGTGTGGGTCCAGGGCATCCGAGAGAGGACTGTCACTGAGACATTTGCTTTCGCTTTTGAGGTTCTTCGTGACACCCAGTGCCAAATTGTGGATGCGGCTAATCTCATTTTTCGTGTGACAGCGTCGGAAGTTGCCGACGAAACCCCTCTTGTGGAAATCTTGGATAATTCCGCTCAAGGGCTCGGGGTTCGAAATGTTACTCAAGGGATCGATTACGACCTCACAGGCGTGACTATCGTCGACTATCAAACGTTCCAGGTAAACTCAGGTATCCAGACGTTTACCACTGCGGTTGACGACGTTATTCGAGCGGATGTTCGATACCGTAGCGTCAATAGGTTTACCCCGACACTACAGCCTGTAAGAAGAGTTACGTCTGTTGTGGGGGAGGTGTCGGGGACTTTGTCTACTACAGAGGGCTATGACTTGTACAAGACGGAGGACCCTCTGTGGAACGGAGAAAGTACTATTGCCCGGGACTACATCTCTATCAATCAGGTGGGTGGAGTACCGTCTGGTGACGTCATTACGGTGAACAACGAAACGCACGTTATGGTTGGTTTCTTTCAGGAGAAGCTCGCATCTATCGGTATCAATACGGCAACTCTCAGAGTATTTTCTGAGGACAGGATGACTGAATACGACGGCCCTGGTACGACGGCCCCCGACTTTGAAATCGTTGAGGGCACAGCAATTACACCAGCCTCCATTGTTCGTACGACTACTTCAGCTATCGTTAGCGGTCAGACGGTGAGTGTTGATTACGATCACGATGAGAACTTTGTCGTGACGTACGTCATCAATGACTTGCTTCAGGAGTTTCAGCGATCTCTGAATACACAGCGTCACACGACGGCGGATGTTCTCGCCAAACAAACTATTTTGAACTCGGTCGACTTGGAGACAACTATCCAGCTTAAGTCAGGGGCATCCAAAGACTCTACTGATCCTCTTGTTCGCACCAGCGTCTCGACTGAGTTGAACCAGAAGCTCATTGGGCAAGGTTCGGCTCAATCGGACCTGATTAATGCCATAGATTCCACTAAGGGGGTGGACTTCCAGGTTATTCCTCTCGCCAAGATGGGTTACGCAGACGGTTCACAGAAAATGCGAGAACGTCTCTTCAATTCTTATGCTCGTGTCTCTTCTCTTGATTCAGGGGACAACCGAGCGTTTATTCTCATCAATGCATTGCAGTACCCTACCATTGATGGCGGGGGTCCGGTGACCATGCATCGGGGTGTATTTCAGGACGACGTTGCGATGACTTTGTCCCCTACTCTTGGAGTGGTGGGCAGTTTTACCGCAGGTGCCTATATCATCGGGGCTGGCGGGGCTTCGATCACAGGTTACAGCGATGACGCGACAATTACGTCTGAGACGGGACTCACCGATCCGGATGACATTGAGGCTGAGAGGTTGGAGAGGACGGCCAATCATGTGATTGTGAGCTTAGCGACAGGCGGCACATCAGCGGACGAGCCGACCAACCACGATTATGCTGCGAGCTATGTGATTTATGACGATCGTGGTCCCCATGACCTCCAGTCGTCAGAAGTGGAGAGTTTGGACCTCGGAGAGTTAACGTTAACTTTTAGATCTGCGAATAGCTAGGTACCTGTCATGGCACGCTTTAAAATCGATCCTGCTCGCGTGAACTTCAACATCGAGCGACGAGGCAAGGAATACAACCTCAGGGTCGTACAGCGTGCTCAGACTATTTTTTCCACCCTCTTAGGGTTGTTGCCTTCGAATTACATCAGCAGCATACAGGGACCCAACTATACCCTCGAACTCAAGGCTGTCGCTGTTGAGCTAGCTAAAATTGAGTTAGCCATCGAAGACGTGGACATGGATTTGGACTATACGAAGACAAGGTCCGACTTCCTGTATTCTATCGTCGGTTACTTGGCGTTTCTCAACGGCCGTTTACCTGGCTTGGACCAAAGTGACGAAGAGTTCAGATCCTTTTTGATCAATATCATTCGCATTTACTTTCAAGGGTCAACACCTGATTCGATGCAGGATGCCGCGGAACTATTCTTTGACAGCGGCACGACTTTAGAAAATTTTATACTACAACGGGCAGGGGTGTCGGGACTTGATATTTCGGACCAATTTGGGTTCCAGGTAGACATCGCTACAGGCGGGGTTTTTCCTTCGAACGTGTTCGAACTACAGAGGGCTCTCAAGTTGATCCTCGACATTATCCGTCCTGCCCATACGCTTTTTCGAATTAGGTACATTTTCACGGACGATTACAATCCCAATGACCCCGAAGGACGAATTCTGGACGAGTATCGGTGGCGGATGGCAAATTATTACTACGAGGATTTTCGGTCCTACTGGTGTGGTATGAGGGACCGTGATAGGTTGGGGAAGAAGGTTAACCAAACAGTTACAGGTGAGGACCACTCATCGGACTTTTGAGGTCAGTTCTATTTATGTGCTGGCCTGAACAGGAGACACCAAATGCAGATTATCATGACAGGCCCCAGAGCAGCTGTTCGAGTCCACCATGAAGTCGCTTATGACTTTGACGAGGATAAAGGCATCTGGCTTCGGAGGGTAGAAGACGAGGATGAGGTTGTGCATAACCTCATCTTGGATGCGGGCCGTGTGCAGCTCCACTCACAATGTTACGCCACGAGTGGCATCTTGACCAACGGGTTCAACTATATCGCTCTGACAAATGATGGGACTGCTCCGGCGGCCGGTGACACAACCCTCACAGGTGAGATAGCTACAGCGGAAGGCCTTGATCGGGCGCAGGGGACCGTCACTTTACCGACGGGCTCAGGTAACCAGACGACTATTGAGAAGGTCTTTACCTACACTGGTAGCTCACAGGCGGTCCAGAAGTCCGCTTTGTTTACGGCAGCGTCTGCGGGTGTGATGGCTCATGAGGTACAGTTTGCTTCGAGGTCACTAGCTACCAACGATCAGCTAACTGTGACGTACACGATCACACTGGGCTAGTCGTCATTGTTTTGGCAGGGAAGGTTGTTGTGTACGATTACGACCGGAGAGCGGCGTCAAAAGTTGTTTGGGTCAATGACACCTTGGGGCCTAGACTTACCAAAGGTAAGTTTGGTGCACCTAAACATATAGCGCACCAGGACGCGTCTTGGGCTTGGGCCGTCAAGACTATTTCCAAGTGGAGAAGTCCCACGAAACAACCAACTTTGTTTTTGCGAGTTCTCCCAATAGACTACGCTACGGACAAACTTCTGCACGATCAGGCTAAGAAATTCCCTCCCAGTGCTCTGAAGCAGGCTAAAGCGTATGCAAAGGAGCTAGTAACCAACGGAAAGGCTGATGCGGCTGAGGTAGAAGGTTTTGCTTCGGGATTGCCCGCGTTTTCCTTCGCGGATACCCGATCAATTGAAAAATTCGGTCATTTTGAGCGGCGGGACTAATGGCGGTAGCACAGTGTCAGTTCACGCAAGGTGGGACGGTCGGAGGCGACGGTCAGTCTGTTATAGGGCTCTCTTCCGGTGCCCAGATTACCATGACCGACAAAGCAGGGGCCGGAGCGACCTCTTACTTGTGGGAGATCATTAATTGGCCCGCTCCTTTGTCTTCGGCTCCGGTGATTACGAACTCGACGTCGCAGGTTGCAACGGTGACTCCTACCCAGGATGGGATCTACATCGTCAAGTTGACCCGGACTGATGCGGGTGACGGAACTACAGTGGACACACAGTTCTTCGGTATCGAAGACTCCGAAGGCCACCATCTTCCAGTGGCTGGCATGTCCGGGAATATGACCAACGTGGGAGGTTCCCCTACCCTGGCCCAGGCGGCCGGGTGGATGGGCCGGGCGGACGCTTCAACAAATGTCCTGCTAGATGCGTATCTCCGGTGGTGTAAGGCAGCAGCCCGTAACGTCCAGAGCTTTCCTCTGGTTGCTGGGAAACAGGTTGCCACGAGCAACAGCTGGCTCGTGGTGGGCTCTTTGCAGTTCGACCCCTCCCAGTACCCTTCCTACGCTACAGCGGCCTTCCAGGTGGCTCTGAGTGTTACCAGTGGGCAGACGGCCGAGGTTCGGCTCTACAACGTCACCGACGGTGGAGTGACTGCAAGCTCAACTCAGACGAGTACAAGTCAAACAACGGAGGTCAAATCAGCCACGGTTACGCTGCCTTCAGCTGAGAAGCTCTACGAGGTCCAACTTCGGCTTGCGAGCCCCAATGGGGGGTCTGACGAGGCTGTATGCTCTGAGGCTCGTCTTATTCTGGCAGGTGTTTGATGGCAGCACCGTACTCCCAGCTCTCGTGTGTCTTTGGAGGGACAAACGAGTACGTTACGATAGGGGACGTGCTCGGGTTTGAGAGGACCGACTCGTTTTCGGTGAGCTTTTGGTTCAAAACGACTGATACTGGGTGGAAGTCTCTGATTGGAAAGTCAGAGGGAGCCTCCAATTACCGAGGATGGGGCGTCATCCTCAGCGGAATCTCGGCAGGGAGCATTCGATTCACACTTACGAGCATTTCGGGTTCCAACCATCTGTCTGTCCGCACGACCGGTGTCTACAACGACGGAGAGTGGCACCACGGACTAGTCACCTACGATGGTTCTTCTTCGGCTTCTGGTGTGACGTGGTACATCGACGGAGGATCTGTCGCCATGACCACTGTGGACGACACCCTATCAGCTACGATCGTCACGACCCGCAACCTTCTCCTCGCGGCTAATGATGACGGGGCAATCGATCATTACACAGGCAGTCTTGACGAGGTTGCCGTTTATGATGTCGAGCTGACCTCTAGCGATGTTGTGGAGATATATAATGGAGGGGCGCCATCAGACCTTCTCCGGCTCGATACTTCGGGTGATCTCGTGGGTTGGTGGAGAATGGGAGACGGAGATGTCTACCCGACTCTCATGGATCATTCGATTAGCGGTAATAATGGCACTATGACCAACATGGAATCAGCCGACATCCAGGCGGATGTGCCAACCGGCAGATTCTCGGTTGAGTTCGGAGGGACCAACGAGTACGTTACGATGGGGGATGTGCTCGGGTTTGAGAGGACCGACTCGTTTTCGGTGAGCTTTTGGTTCAAAACGACTGATACTGGGTGGAAGTCTCTGATTGGAAAGTCAGAGGGAGCCTCCAATTATCGAGGATGGGGCGTCATCCTCAGCGGAATCTCGGCAGGGAGTGTCCGGTTTCAGCTCACAAGCGTTGCGGGTTCCAGCCATCTGTCTGTCCGCACGACCGGTGTCTACAACGACGGAGAGTGGCACCACGGACTAGTCACCTACGATGGTTCTTCTTCGGCTTCTGGTGTGACGTGGTATATCGATGGGGAAACCGTTGCCATGACCACTGTGGACGACACCCTGTCAACTACGATTGCCACAACCCACGATCTTCTCCTCGCGGCTAATGATGACGGGGCAATTGATCACTATACCGGCAATCTTGATGAGGTTGCCGTCTATGATGTCGAGCTGACCTCTAGCGATGTTGTGGAGATATACAACGCCGGGAACCCCGCCATTGATCTGGCGAAGGCTTCCTCTGCAGGCAGCCTTGCGGGTTACTGGAAGTGTGGGGATGGAGACACTTATCCAACCATTGCAGATCACTCAGGCAACGGTAATGACGGTACCATGACAAACATGGAAGCCACGGATATTGTGAATGATTCGGCTTTCGCTCGGCTTCCTGTGGGTTCTCCACTGCTCCCAAGAGTTTCAGGATACTCAGCAGCCTTTGGTGGTACGGATGAGTACGTCACAATGGGGGATGTGCTCGGGTTTGAGAGAACGGACACGTTTTCGATCTCGGTCTGGGTTAAGACAACTCTTTCGGCCATTGGACATATTGTGGGCAAAACTGCCAACTCGACGGCTGCCCCTGGGTGGGCGCTGCTCATCGACTCGACAGGGAGGCCTTACTTTGATCTTATCAACTCTCTCACGGGTAACAATTATCTTCAGATCGGCACGACCACAGCGACCGTGAAGGATGGTCGCTGGCATCATTTAGTTTTAGCCTACGATGGTTCAAGTGCTGCGAGTGGTGTTACGTTCTATATCGATGGCGTGAGTGTCGCGTCTTTGACGACCTACCAGAACACGCTTTCGGCCTCGACCGTCCATACAGATCCTTTGACTGTTGGGCGTAGGGCGAACCATCCTAGTGACACATATCCCTACGTAGGCAGTCTCGATGAAGTTGCTGTCTACGACATCAAGCTGACGGCAGCAGAGGTGTCCCGTATCCATAACGGGGGTTCGCCTTGCGACCTGGCGAAGCTCGGCACCTATGCGGACCTCGTTGGCTGGTGGCGGATGGGTGATGGGGACACGTTCCCAACTCTAGCCGACCATGGTAGCGGTGACAACGACGGCACCATGACCAATATGGAAGCTTCGGACATTCAGCGAGATGTCCCGTTGGCTGGTGGTGCCATCCAGTTTACTCAGGGCACGGAACGGGACATCGGGAAGTTCTCGACTGTCACGGGCAATACAGCTGTTACGCTCCGGGACGCCAAGGGTTATGGAGCCATCGCCTGGCAATGGGAGGTCATTTCGGCCCCTGGCCCAGTAGGGACTTTTCCAGCCATCACAAATGACGGGGCCAAAGATGCCTTTGTTACGCCGTCTACGGACGGGGTTTACGTCGTCAGGGTCACACGAACGGATATTGGCGGGGAGTCTGTGGACACCCAAGCGTTTGCCGTGCTTGACGGTGAGGGGCATGCTCTGCCTTCGGCTGGCCTCGGTGGCAGTCTTATTAACACGTCTGACGAAGCTCTAGTGGCAAGTTGGATTGGACGGGCCGATGCCCAGACGGACTTCTTTTTCGACGCTTACTTGAGGTGGCTCAAGGAGGCTTTGAAGAATTCTCAGACGTTTGAAATCTTATCTGGTCTTCAGAAGACCGATTCGACTTCATTCGTAGGGGTCGGGGCAGTCCGACTTAATGAGTCAAACTTCCCGAGCTACACAGTGGCGACATTTCAAGCGGTCTTTGAGGTAGCTTCGGGTTATACAGCTGAGGTCAGGTTGTACAACCTGACGGACGACACTACAGTGTCGGGTTCGGTATTGAGTACAACCAGTACATCTTCCGTGGTACTCGAAGGTACCCTGACGCTTCCTTCCGGGCAGAAGGACTACGAGGTTCAGCTCCGGGTTACGGCCGGTGGCGGTTTTGCTACTTGCACAGGAGCGAGGATTATTCTCACGTAGAGGTACATCATGGCAGGCACCCCCATCGGCAAAATAGACTGCGCTATCACAAACGCATCAGCAAATCTGGCGAACCAGGAAGTCTTTAAAAATACCTTCGATTTTTTTGAGCAAATGGTTACGGCTGGGTACGCGACTCGTATCGCTCTCCAGTACGGGGCTAGCGGTACGGGGACTGATTACCACGACGGGACCAATCCTTTCGGGGAAAACGCCTTTGCAGTCTATCGAATGGATGGGTCTACGAGTGGGAATTCTTCGAGCGCTCGGGATGGGTCAACCCTTCCGGACTTTGACTATTATGTGCTCATCCAGTGGGCTGACACAGCCGCATTCGGCACTACTCCAGGCAACCCAGGGACTCTGGATGCGGGGACAGGAGATGGGGTCGGAATCGTGGTTGCGGTGCGTGAGGATGGAGGAAGCCCTTGGAACGGTGGGACGGCTAATGCCGGTGCAGATGCTAAGGGTTCAACAGTTTGGACGGCGGGTGCCTCTGTTTTGCATGTGTTTCCTATTTCCAACAGCTTTACGGGCGGGTCTCACCTAACCAACAAGGAAAATGCTCGTCTGCTGGTGGACTCGGGGACAGGTGGAGTCAGAATGTCGTGGGTGGGTACAGCTGACTCGTTCGCGTTCATCTTCGACGCTGGAGATACCGGAACATACCAAGCTCACTACGTTGGGATTTACGAGCCTAGAAGTGGGCTGAGCCCCTCTTTGCCTCTCGTGTGTGCTAGCCCCTCTGCTGCAGCAACGTTGCCATGGCCAGACGGTACAGCGACAACGTGGGGCACAACCACAGGGGATGGGACCAACGAGGGTGGTGTGCTCGGAACCCTTCTCACCGATCTGATGACCACTTTGAGCGTGGGTCAAGACGTGGCGGGAGTCTTCACAGCAGTCTCCCAGCCAAATAACCAGTTGGCAACTCCTGAATTGGACGCTTTTCCGATTCGTCTGGTTCAGCGAGGTACTGGACGAGTTGGCTATTTAGGTGATTTGGAGCCAGGTCTGATCCAAGTCGTTTACGATGTTGCCACAAATCAGACGAACGCTGCCCAGAGTCGAGCTTACTTTGGGTCGGCTACGCAAGCATCTCTCCACCTCGCAGTGGCTTGGGGAGGTAGCAACACACCCGGCACTAACTCGACTCGTGCAGGAGTAACGTTCTGATGACCGACGAGTATCGTTCCCTAGGTCTAGCTGCTACTTCTTTCAGGAATGATGGAGGTGTGCCAAGTCGTCTTCGTACCTTCGGGGAGCCGATTAAGACTCTTGCCGTGGGCCATGAGTTGGATTCCGATACGTTTGCTCTGTGGAGGATGAATGAGACTGAGTACCAGGGGGCACTTGTTCACAATTCAACCCAGAGTGCTACGGCAGCTTATAGTCGAAGATCCACCACCTTTGACGGTGTGAATGAATACGTCACGGTGGGTAACGTCTCAGAGCTTTCGTTTGAAAGGACTGATTCGTTTTCAATTAGTTTTTGGTTCAAGACCTCGTCAACCTCTTTACAGTACCTCATCACCAAGATGTCCGCCTCTACGGCGAACACTGGGTACGCAGTTTCCTCTATCGGCTCAGGCACGGTCGGGGCCATTCGATTTCAATTGGCGTCGAATGTCGGGAGTGGTAACTACCTCCAAAAAACGACTACTTCAGCTTATAATGATGGTGAGTGGCATCACGCTGTGATTTCATACGGGGGATCCAGTGCTGCTTCCGGTATTTTGATCTACATCGACGGTTCGTTGGCTTCCACCACAACTAATTTAGACGCTCTTTCTGCAACTACGGTCACTACAGCAGCATTCGAGATTGGAGATGCTTCGGCTGCTAGCTCCTCCTACACTGGGGATATAGACGAAGTGATCGTATTTGACAAGGAGGTCTCTAGTTCAGAAGTAGCCTCTCTGTATAATGGCGGTGTGCCGATCGACCCCCGAGCCCTCGTGTCTAACGTCGTGGGTTATTGGCGTATGGGTGACGGTGACGTCTATCCGACCATCACGGACCATTCAGGCAGCGGCAATGACGGCACCATGACCAACATGGAGGTCACCGACATCACCAGGGAAGTTCCTAGCGGACGGACTCTGGCTCCAAGCACTCCCTCAGATTGGACGTTCGTACCGCTCATCTCTTACGGCCCTGGGGGTAAAAAGCAGCCCTGTCGATGGTTCCGAGGCCCTTTTTTCGACAACAATCTCCAGCGGGCGGGGCAGTCGGACTTCGTCTCACTACTCACAGGAGACCATACCATTGAGGTCTGGGTCTACATTGAGGACTTGTCTGTTGGTAGTCACACGATCATGGAGTACTCAGGAACAGGGGAGGCAGAGGCAGATAACTATCTCCAGCGAGTCCTCGTCACCTCGACCGGTAGGATTGCTCTTTTTTGGGAGTATGGTGCCGGGAGTGACGCTGGATTTACGACCACATCAATTTACATCACAGAGAGAACCTGGCACCATATAGCTGTGAGTAATGTGGTTGTCACGGGGGACCGGACAGCTAAGGTCTATGTGGATGGCGACTTCAAGGAGTCTACTACCGACACGAATGCGTCCGGCGGAACGTCCGCTGATTTTTCGATAGGATGTGATGTCGAGATAACGACCAACAAGATGTTTGGTGCTATGGCTGATATGCGGTTCAGCAGCAAGGAAAGGACGGCGGCAGAAATTGCAGCTTCCGCCGCTGATTATCAACACATCCTCGATTCAGACACTTTTGCTCTTTGGCGATTTAACGATCGCCCTGCTATTGAGGACGAAGTCGGGAACTACCCCCTGGTTCCTATGAGCTTCTCCGAAGAATCTGGTATCGTATCGGCTCTGATTAACGATAATGGTCGTGCTAAGTCCATTAATAGTACGAAAATGTCTTGGAGTTCGAACCGGACACTGATAAGGGACTTTCTGGACAGTGGGGACCAGACCTTTGAGTTATGGTTTCGGGTTGAGGCTGGGGCAGGGACGGGTTCCGTCCCCTCTTCCCGCATGCGTCTTTTCCTATTCAATTCCTCCGGTGAGGCTGAAGGGGAAAACGTCTTGATACAAGTTCAATTCGAAACAACGGGACACATGGAGGTTTTTTGGGAGTATGGGACTGGAAACGACGTGTCTCTGGTCACCACGGATCCTGTGATAGGTCCCAATGATTGGTGGACTTCGCATCACATCGCGATCACTAGGTCGATTGGTGCTAGCACAGACGTGCAGATTTATTGTGACGGTGTATTGGTCCAAGAGTGGACTGGTCAGACAAACCCTTCTGGTGGTACTGACGTTGACGTGGAATTTCGAATTGGAGACTCTTCAACGGAAACGTTTATTCTGGACGACGTCCGCCTGTCCTCCAAAGTTCGAACCGCCGGGGAGATTGTCCAATCGCATGCGAGAGGCACGCCCATAGACAAAATTACTCGGTACCGTAAGCGGGCGAGGGATCAGGGGTCTGAGCCTGCCATTGTTTACGTTGAGTGGGAGACGACAGACCCTGACGGCTCTTTTCCTGGAATCATCCCTAATGGTGGTCCTCTCGTCGAGGAAGTGATTCTGGACAAGTTCCAGGTGTGAGGTAACGGATGAGCGTTTACGGTCGGACAGCATATGGCGATAGATCCTTTGAAGGGTTAGGTCCGTCTCTCGCGTCATCTTTTCCGACCACAGGTGCCACCAGTACAGGCACCGATGTCCTGACTTACTTCACTGTCACATCAGAGGCAGGGATCGACGTCAGTTTGTTTAATGTCTACGACGGTACCACCCCAGTTATTCTGGGAGGGGTGTTCGTGGGTGACTTCGACGGTGTTGTTACACTTGGGGCTCAGGACTGTGATGTTGTTGTCTCGAAGTATCCTGTGTGGGCGTCTGGTGAGCACACAATCAACATAGATGTTACTGACCTCGCTGGGACGCAGGATGATCTAAGCTACACGTTCAACACGGCTTCAACCGGTAATATTGTCGACGTCAATGAGACGATAACCGTTTCGGACACAGTGTCCACGGATGTCAACCTTGTGGCGGCTCCTTCAGAAACAGTCTCTGTTTCTGAAGGTATTTCGACGCAGTATGGTGCCAATATTGGCCTTGGTGAGACGGTTTCTGCTTCTGAGAGTCTAACTTTAGGCTCCGTTGCTCTTTTGGACGAAACGGTCGCTGTTTCTGACGGGGTCGTCACTGAATATGGTGCGGTGGCTGAGCTATCTGAAACAGTCTCTGCTTCTGAGTCGAAGACCGTTTCTAGTGCGACCTCCCAGGCCGTTGGCGAGACAGTAAGCGTCTTTGAGAATGTGGTTCTCAGGGATGCCGTTGAGTTGTCGGAATCCGTGAGTGTGGGGGAAACGCTGGCTATCAGCGAGGGCGAGACCCGTTCGCTGAATGAAACTGTTCTTGTGTCCGAGACCGTCCAGGCGGAAAAGGGTCAAGTAGTATCTGTTTCAGACTCTGTGTCTGTGTCGGAAGTTGTAGGTACGCTCCAAGAAAATCATGTCGGCTTAAGCGAGACGGTTTCTGTTACCGAAAATATCGGCATACTGAATCCAGTCAGAATTGGCGAAACAGTCACGGTCGCTGAATCCGCAGCTGCCTACTTCACTTACGGCGTGAATCCGAGTGAGACTGTTGCGGTTACCGACGATGTCAACATCGGTGAGAACAATCAGGTAATCATCGACAGCCTACCTGGAACGGCGGACAGACAATTCTTCCGACTAAAGTTCCCCGTCCCTCTGAGCTGGTCGCCTCGAAGTGAGCAGGCCAGTATTACAGCCCTAACCCTAACCTCCCCAGACGGGGGTGTGCCCGCGGCCATTATTGGAGCGACTAAGGAGTTCTCGACCTACCACACAGGCCATTTAGGTCGCCTCGTACTCCAGAGCATAGACGAAAGCAAGTCGAACAGGTTCCGTGTACCAGGACAATATTCAATCGACGCCAGTCTCATTGGTGAGTACCTGGAGATCTCAAGCGGGTCCAATGAAGGCATTTACAAGATTGTAGGGCTCGACGGAACGGACCTTGTTATCGACACGGAAATGCCTTTGACGGACACAGTGAATGGCTACGTCCAGGGGAAGGTCGAGTACGTCAGCCAGGTGGTGGGCCCAACAGAGACAGTACATACTTTCCGATTGGTCAATGGTCGTGTAACCGTATCGGACCCCCTCATCGAACTAGTTTACACGGATAGAAGGGATGGCCCCCTTCCAGGTATCGCTGCTCTCGGGTCAAGTTACAATACTATTGAAATCACTGTCAACAATGCAACCCCATGGCTCAACCCAGAGGAAGCCTTCGTTTATGTCGTGGCACGTATCTCGCCCAAGACCGACTGGCGAATCGTTAGCGGTGTGACGAGTTTCCTCCTTGAGACGTCCAAGTTGACCGCTGGTAAAATATACGAGCTGTCAGCTAAGAGCTTACTGACTTCAGAAGGGCAGTATGTCGACTTTGTGGGATACGCTCTCCTTGAAGCGAGCGATGTCCAAATACCAAGATTGATCGCCGCTAGTACGATTGGCGACGAGGGTGCTGTCCTCGTTACGTATGACCAACCAATGCAGCCGGATGAAGACAACCTCTTCAGTACGTCAGATTACGCCCTTACTGGACCGATCACAGTCTTTGTTCAAAGTGTGAAGGCGTACGGTAGCAATTCGGTTGTCCTGGTCACTACGGGGATGGAGGCGGGAGATTATACGCTGACTGTTTCGACCGGCACTCCGAAAGACGTTGCTGGTAACCCTCTCGACCCGACATTCAATACGGCCATCTTCACGGTAGGTGCTTCACCGCTTGCGAGCCGTAGCATTTTTGTGGATAAAGGGCCGATCGCAAAACCACCTCTTACAATACAATCGGGAACGGGAGTCACTTTCGACAGCTTCGCTCTGCTCACCCTCGCGGGAGCGAGTTTGACGAACGATCATGTAGGCAAGTTTGTCACTATCGATAGTGGCGGCAGTTCTACTAATGAGGGCACCTATCGGATTACCTCGGTCGTTACGTCTTCTCAGGTGAGGCTCCAGGCCAGCTTTACCTTGCCCGACACTGTAGTCTTTACATGGGAAGTGTTTGACCCACAAGACGGCATCGTCGCGGATGACCCTGGTGACGTCACTGTTCGAATAAACGGCTCCCCTGTGACGCCGGAGGCTGTTGTAGGGCTTCTGGGTCAGGTGGTTCTTTCGACGGCCCCTAGCCTCACTGATGACGTCACAGTCGATTATTCCTGGTGCTGCAACCCGACCGTCGACATTAGACGGCTCAATTCTGCTGAGTTCCGATTCAACGCGTGGAATCAGAACTATGGTCAGACTTGTCAGGCAACTCAGCATCAATACAGATACAACAATGTTCTCGTCCGTCCGAGTGATTATGATTCGGACGATCCAAGGGCACTTCTCGATCAACCAAAGGAGCGGGAGCTTCATTACAGAGGCTACGAAAGGGCCTACACAGCAGTCCTGAACGATCCCACTCTTCTTGTGTTCAATACACCCATCCACCGGATCGCGTACCCTCCAGCTCGTCGGCTCCTTGCCGAGGAATTTGTCACCTATGAAGGGCTTTCGCTTCCCGAGTCCCTGGTAGTCAACCCGTGGGAGCGGGTGGGTTCTGGTACTGCCGTAGTGTCTTCCGGCCATCTTGTGGTCACGGACGATACGTCGGGGTCGTACCCAACAGGGCAGCCAATCTTCTGGCGACGGGAAATTGATACGACATATCCTCATGTATTTGCCATGTCGTGGAGATTCACTCTTACAATGGTCGCGGAAGCGACTGGAGTCTTCTCGGGTGTGGCGGCAGGTTATTCTGACGACAGTGTAGCCATTGTCGTTGGCTTCTTAGAGGATGGTGGGGTCAAGAAATTTGGGATTCTAAAGAGGGGTTACGGAGACGACCCTTCTGATATTACGGCGTGGGTGGGTGGTCTCGATTCTTCTGGCAACTCGACGGCTGCTCCTTCTGAAGTAGATTGGAGCACCATTCATAGCTATCGGCTGCTCCGGGGTATTGATGGTGTGATCCGTATCTACGTGGACGGAGACATCGAAGAGATCCTTCGGATCACTCCGGACGAGCTTCCGTTCTTGGAGGAGCTAGACGCTCCCTTTGATGCCATACAAGGTGTGTTTTTCGGCTCGTTGAGTAGGCCGGCCCGAAATATCTCGGACTGGGATTTCATCCGGTACCTCACACAACCCACAAATCCAATTCAGACGAGCCCTTCGAGCTTTACCTCTTATGAGGCGAATGTGGTACCTGAGGCGGACTCAAAGCCTTGGACTCCTATTGGCTTCCACGGTACGAGTACAATACTGTCGACGGATTTCTTGCTCCTAGACTCCACGAGTGCCTCCGATGTCTCGGATGTTGGGCTCATTGGAGGAGACTTTCATGGCTATCTTCGATTTGAACCACTTCTTGGGATCTCTTCTGAGATGGTCGTCGATGCCCAGGTGCAGGTCCTGACACACACTCACGGCTTTGACCCGAATGGTGTTATGTTCGCCGTGGATGACGGTACACGGCTCATGCAAGTGTGCTTCATCTCAGATCAGGAGCTTCCTAAGATCAGCTATGGTGGTCGATCCCTCCCCGGTGACTTCACCCCCTTCTCGTGGGCTTCTGCAGGATCGCAAACAGCGGAAATGGCCGGCCGCATTCTTCGGATAACTGATGCGTCGGCAACGGATGGGTTGGTCTATTATTACGATGACGTTGCTCCAGCAGGTTCAGATGATCGTACTCTTGAGTCAACCATTGACTACATGTTGGAGTGCCGTTGTAGGGTTGTGTCTTACACAGTGGATGGTAGTGGTTACGCAGGCACCTTCTTCCAAGCCTATGATGGCATTAGAGTCATTGGGCTTCTTTTAGAAGAGGTCTCTGGTACTCGATATGCTTCGTTGCAGTCGGATGGTGTGGTGTTGGCCCAGTTCGCGTTTGAATGGAATGACAGTGCTTTCCACACTTACCGTCTTCGCAAGAGCACCTCGGGTAATCTGGTAAGCCTTTTCATCGACGGCTCTTTCGTCGGAAGCCTTGCCTATAGTTCGTTCACTTCTCCAGGTGTCTCAACTACGGGGCAGATCAGTTTTGGGTCTTCAACTCCTGCAAGTATTGGCAGCGAGTCAGTTGTGGACTGGGCCTATTGTAACACTTGGAGGGTAAGGGGCGATGTACGCCACTATATTGGTCTCTGGCGGGGTTCAAGTACCGGCACCCTCCAGGATTACCATGTCCCCCTGAAAGCGGCAGGAAGAGGGGCATCAGTAGTCGGAAATGTTCTTACTGACGCGAATGCTAGTTTTGTGGTTGACGGGGTTGCGGCAGGAGATCAGGTTGTTGTCGACGAGGGGCCGAACGCAGGAATCTATGAGGTGTCAGCTGCCACACCTACGACGCTTGTGATGACGACCACGTTCTCTCAGCAGCCTTCGGAGGTGGATTACAGGGTGGCGGAGGAGACTGACTGGACGACGCAGCACAAGTACCGGCTTGCTAGGGATTCCAATGGGACCGTCTCCCTTTTACTCGATACGGGAACTCAGCCTATCGTTCAGGTGGAATACGGTGCGGTTGATCTCCCTGCTAGTGGCTCTGGGCTCGTCCGTACTCTGTCTGGCGGCCTGGCAGCTATAACTTTCGGCGCCTTCGATGTGGAGGGCCTGTCACAGTCCTCATGGGACTTCGTTCGGTACGGGCTCACAAGGTCTCCGACAGAGCTTCGGATCGTTCCACAGCACGAGATTCTGAACCAATGGAACGTAATGTCCTCACCGGAGCGGTTGTTCACGCAGCTGCCTCATAACCTCACGGATTTCAAGAGTAGTTCTACAGGTATTGTGCCCAAAGAGGATCCTGACTTTCTAGAAGACCCGGGTCTTACGGCTTTCACGGTACTCAATGAGCAGACTCCTCTCGTCCCCTTGACGCAGGCATTTGAAACGCGGTCCCCTTACCCTGTCCAAGAGTTCATTTCGGCTCTCAATCGTCCTGAAGACGTACTCAATAATGACGGCGGCTTCACACTCAATGACGGTACCCGCAGGTTCAAACTTATCGTCCCGGACGACGTTCTATATTCGTGTCTCGACGTCATAGAACAGACGATAGGTGAGCAGTCACTCATTAAACCCTTCTCGGATGGGTGTGGGTGTGCGTCCGACATGAAATTGGAATACACCCAAGAGGTGTGCTTGACGTACGACGGGGATGTCCTGCCAGAAAGTGACACAGCGGCACCTACTCCTTGGGATCTTGTGAGCGACAGTCCTGCACAGGTCTCCACGACCGTTTTTTCTAGTGTTTTGACTTACGGTACGCTTTCTGGGGGGACTCGGACGGTTTACCGTAACAACACTCCTCTTCCGGATGCTCCTGGTCTTCGAACTGAGGCACAGTTTAAAATGCGTGTTTTGAATGACGGGACCCTTGGAACAGATGACACGCAGATCCGGGCAGGGCTTTCGGCGCCAAACCTTACGGTGGCTTTGGCATTTGTTACGACGCCACTTGCGGAACGTTATATTCTCGTGATTGATTTGAATAATGGAAACGTTATGGGTTCGATCACTTTTGACTACCTTGATGGTAACTACCACACCTACCATATCGTTCGAGATCCTGGAGCTGGTGTTGTCCAGGTCTCGATCAGCTGAGGACTCATCACATGGCTGCTGAGATTACGTTCGACCAACCGACTGGGGCGGGTGCTGGTGTTGCCGGAAAGGCTCGGAATGACCTTTGGTTGAGCCAAGCGGTAGACATGGTCTCTAGCGGAACCGGTTCGACGTACCTGTGGGAGTTGTTGGACGCCCCTCCAGGTAGTTCTGCAGTGATCGCAAACCCTACCGCGAGCACAGCAAATATTACACCTGATGAAGTAGGTACCTACCGTATTCAGCTTACGGTGGATGGCGGGGGATTGGACAATGTTATTGTCAAGGTCATCCGTGCTCGCTTCAGTGACTCGGGTGAGCTTCTTTTTCGGGGCTGGGCTTTGCCGGCGATCGACGAGGAAATCGACGAGGCCGACTACGGAACCAATACGCGGCACTGGGCTGAGGTGTGGGAGTCCATTATACCTGATGTCCGAGGCAACCTGACTCGTTCGCTCGTGTTTCGACCTGGTGGGCCAGCTGGCGGTAACGTCTACGCGAGCTGGTCTGACCTTATGGTGGCTTTCGGTGAGACTTCCGGTCTAGTGACTGTCGAAATAGATGGTGACTATGACCAGCCGGTCGTCCCTCCTGGGTCGTGGGACTTTGAGTCCAGAGCTATTTTGGTTGGAAGGGGTTTTGCAGGCTTTCGTGTACCTTTAGAAATAGGCGATGGCTCCACTAGTGACACGGAGCTGAGTGGGGTTAGCGGTTTCCGAAATCTTGAAGTTTATGCCGTAAATGATGCGACGAACACTGCTTCGAATTACATAGCGAGCGATAAAATTTGGTTTGAAGACTGTGACGTTTATTCCCAAAACATTGGTGCTCCTCGGAGAATGTTCGAAATGGAGCAGAGCGAGATCATTCTTCGGGGTAGAACACGTTTTCTAGAAGGGGGCACTGAGTCTATATACGTTGTGCCCTTTAATCCAGGTAATAGTGTTTATGTCGAGAATTTCAGTTCTATCGACGAGTCTGTGTTGGACGTCCCTGCTAATGCCACGGTTGACATTTATTTAGCCAACCAAACTACGACCTACGACACCTCTCAAACAGTAAGCGGAACCCTGAACGCATTTTCTTCGACTGCGTACACCTTTTTTGTGTACCGGCCAGGAGGGATTTCTTCTGGTAATGTCTACTCTGATTGGGCCACATTGATGGGAAAAGTGGCGTCTACAGAGGGACCGAAGACAATTGAGCTGGACCCTTCGGTGGACCCGAATACGCGATGTGATATTCCTAGTGGCACGTGGGACTTAGGGTACAACACCACCCTCCGTGGGGATGGTTCCGTTGTCGTGCTTATGGAGGATGGCGCCAATTTCAGAAATGCTTCTGTACTAGAAGGTGGTTTGGAAATTTGGAGTGCCAGCACGAGTGTTGTGTTCACGTGGTCTGGTACGAAAACTCTTAGCCTCCGCGACTCCTGCAAGCTGATCGGGGCCCAGTATCCTGGCCAATCAGCTCCAACTTTCCCTCTCTTGGAAGGTGGGAGCCACGTCATTGATATGAGAGACGACTCGGCTTTGAGGGCCTCTTTGGGCGATCAGCCGGTTTTGGACAATGATGACTTGCCTAACGACCTCATCCTCATGTATGATCGTGCTAGTATCGAGGATGGGTCAGGAGGCAGCAATCAGTCGTATGCTCTAAATGCTGGTGAACAAGATGACATAGGGATCAACTTTTATTCTCCTGCGTCGTATTTCAATCACGACAGAACTAACCTAAACATACAGTCTTGGGCGGTTAGGCAAAATGTCATATCTCTCGTGAAGGGCTCCTTCAGCAATGCATCCTCTACGCCTTCAGCTGTGGGGGGTGGTCACCTGGATCTCGCCAGGATGGGGACGGCCCATTCCAATTTGACAGCCAGGCTTCTGGTCTTGTTGGAGACCACGAGCGGTACTCCGGGGTTCGAGGCGTATTTTGACTTGTACGATGTATTCGGTATTTTGAATTCAGGCGTACCTGCTGTAGTAGCGGGCTCTCAGGTGAACACGGGGACGGGGGTGCCACCTGTGGGTGGTCCTACAACTAACCCTCTTGTTCCGAGCCTGTATGTAGTTGATCTTAGTTCGTTGCTTGCGTCGGTTCCGGCAGCAACAGCTTCTTATGTGGTCTTAGAAGCTAGACTCTGGATTGGCACGACTGGTGGGGGCAACGTAGCAACCTGCAAATCGGCCGAGTTGGCCTTCGAGTGGTGAAATAGATGGCTCTCCCGACACTAGAAAAAACTTGGCAGTTCTCCGTCAATCAATCGGTCGGTGGGATTGCTGTAGATAATGACAACGCGGATCTCCTTTGGAAGATACAAAATGCTTTGAAGAACTTCGTGTCAGGTCAATGGTCGGTCGCGTCCAGCTCTGATGGGTCAAACTTTGGGTTGTCAGATTTCTGGCAGACGGATTACACAGACATCACTTGGGCAGCCGGTTCAGTGGCCCATTCCTGGATTGTGTTGACAAACAGTGCCACGAACGCCCAGCTATGCATCGACTGCAACGTGGCTGAAGCCGGTAGCGAAACCGGACAAGTGTACTTTTCCCCAGGAGGAGGGTATGCCACCACAGGGCTCGCCACAACAGATCGGCCCACTCCTCCAGCAGACGAGGTCCTTATCACAGCTGGACCAGGGTACGGCGGGTCAGATGGAGCGTGGAACGGGAAAGTTCACGTGATGATGAGCAGCGACGGAGAGGCCACCAGAATTGCAGTCTGCGAATCGAATGGGTGTGTGGCTCTCTGGCTCTTAGACGCCGCTCGAAATCCAATAACGGGTTGGACCAACGCAAATATTGGGTGTGCCGCTGGTAGGAGTAGCTCTGGGGTATCAGACTATTCAACATACGCAAACCTTAACGCTGCGACTAAGCTGAAGAGTTACATCACGACCTCTTTTGACCTGTATCTCACCAGTGAAGGATATGGGTCAGGTATGGTTGGAAACAGCCCTTCTGGGACCGTAGCAGACAGCCAGACGGGATCATGGCCCATGTTGCCCATAGGGCTAGCGAGTGAGACTGCGGCTCATGTGGGCCGAAAGGGTGGTCTCTACGACATCTGGTGGGGTAGTGTCACGCGAAATACAGGTGACTCCTACCCCAATGACACGTCGTACCAATTCGTGCAGTTTGGGGACATCATTCTTCCCTGGAGCGGCGTGCTTCCACAGGTGTCATAATGGCCACTGTAGATGGAGACTTGGCAGGTAGAACGGACTATGGTGATGGGCTCCTGAGCGGAGCTGTGGGCAGCTCCCATGCCCTTCCACAAGGCTCTGGAGTCTTCGAGGTTAGGTACAAAATGCGTGCCTGGGAGACGAGTGTGGGTTGGGTTACGTGGATTAGTTATGGCACACCAGACCCGAACCCGCCGGCGGGCACAGGTCCTGTTGAAGATGTGACTATAGTTGCTTCCTGGGAGTGATTAATGCCTGTTGCTACCAAATCCTTGTCTTTTGGCACGAATAAGTACGTCACGATGGGCGATGTGCTGGACGACGACGGGACGGGTGTTTTAGTTTTTTCATTTTGGTTGAAATGTTCTTCCGGTACCTATCCTCTCATCTTGAAACAAGAGGGGGTGAGCCCCTATTTGGGTTACGCTGTTTGGGTTGATTCAGACAAGATTCGGTGGGATCTTGTTCACGACACAACTACGAATGCCTTGAAGGTAGAGGCTTCTATGGCTTCGGTTGCAACGGGTCAGTGGACCCATGTCGTGGTTATGTCAGATGGCAGTCGTACGCCAGGGGGAATGCGGGTATATGTCAATGGCGTCCAACAGGTATTGACCACGATTACAAATACCTTGACCTTGTCTATTTCGAATTCTTATCCATTCCAATTTGGAAAGCAAGGTGCGAGAACAGACTGGTGGTTCACTGGCAATCTGACTCAGGTGGTCAAGTACACCCGAATGCTCACGTCGGCAGAGGTTGCGGATCTGTACAACCAGGGTAACCCCCCGAATGTCACCAATCTTAGCTCAAATGACGCCATTGAGGCATATTGGCCTCTTGGGGAAGGTGACGTCTTCCCGGTAAATTTCGAAAGAGCGTTGGATCCTGTAGTCTTGTACAATGCTGGAACAGAGAGTTCTTTTTACCAACTTTCGAACAAAATTGAGTCTATTGAGTGGTGTCGAGGTGAGGGTCTAGAAGACACGGCACCGTACTATGAAGGGCCGGGTGGTGTTTTTTGTCCATTTTCGACTAAATTTGACGTAGACGCTTTTTACAGAGCAGGGCCTATCAATAATTTGGCTCACACGAGTCCTTGGACGATGTCTGTGTGGCTTAAATGGAACTACACAGATAGCCGTAATGGCGTGATAATGGGTCGTTTCGTAGGTTATCCGGGAGGCGCTGAGGGTTATGGTTACGGGTTATACACAGAAGGAAGTTCTTCTGGGGCTGTAGGGATCTCTACACGGTTTAGCGGAGTCTCTCAAGGACCTGTTGTTCAGACGACGGCAGAGACGTTCAATGACAACAATTGGCACCATGTTGTGGCGACTTATGATGGAAGCCAAGTTGCGGGAGGTATGCACATTTGGGTAGACGGGGAGGATGAACCCCTCACAATATTGAGCAGTGCGACCCTCCAAGGGCTGCCCACAGCCTCTTTTTGCTTGGCAGGGTACGCTGACACAGCAGGTACCCAATCTTTTGAGGGGTTCATGTCTCAACCCACTATGTGGGGTCGAGTACTTGGTGTGAATGAAATCGAGGCCTTGTACAATGGTGGTGTGCCAGCAGAAATAGCCGGTTTTGCGGACCCTAGCTTACTAGGTTATTGGAGGATGGGCGATGGGGACACCTTCCCTGTTATTTCCGACAATATTGGAAGTAATGACGCCATTATTCAACAAGCGAGCCCCCCATTCTCCCAAACTTCTTGCTTGTTTGACGGTTCGAATGAGTACGTGACGATGGGGAATGCGTCTGAGTTGTCCTTTGAGAGGACGGACGCATTCTCGGTTTCTTGTTGGTTCAAGTTGGACCCTGGAGACTCAGGGTATCTTATGTCCAAAATGGACGCAGGACCGACGGGATATGGCCTTTTTGCTGATTCCAGTAATACCAGAATATACATTCAAGATACCTCATCTTTTCAGATAGAAGTGACTACTACAAGTGCCTACGATGATGGAATTTGGCATCACGTCGTGGTAACCTATGACGGGACCTCGCTTGCGAGCGGGATCTCTATCTATATTGACGGCAGTTCTGTCGGTACTTCGACCGTAGATGATACTCTTGGCACCAACAGTATTCTCAACACTGCATCCTTCAATGTTAGTAGTCGTACTGACGGTGCTGCAGGTCTGATGGACGGCAAGATTGATGAAGCGGCCGTCTACGACAAAGAACTGTCCTCTGGGGAGGTGGCTGCTATCTATAATGGAGGGATTCCGGTAGACTTGTCGGGGCTTAGCAGCTCTCCTAGCCTCGTCGGTTGGTGGAGAATGGGAGATGGGGACACTTTTCCCACACTCACAGACAATTCTTCCAATAGCAACGATGGTACTGCGGTCAACATGGAATCAGAGGATTTCCATGGAGACGCTCCAGGAAAATTCTCTCTATTATTTGACGGAGTGGACGAATACGTGACGATGGGGAATGTGACCGAATTATCCTTTGAAAGGACGGATGCGTTTTCGATTAGTTTTTGGTTCAAGTCAACGTCAACTGTTGAGCAATACATTGTAGGTAAAACAGCGGCAGCACCTGCGTACACAGGATACCTGGTATACTTAGTTGGATCTGTGGGGACCATACGTGTCCAGTTGGTTGCTGATGTTGGTTCCAGTAACTACCTGCAGAAGACTACAGTTGCCTCGTACAATGACGGGGCTTGGCATCACGTTGTTATTGCGTACAATGGATCGAGTAAGGCTGTAGGTGTGTCGATCTATGTGGATGGTGTCCAAGTCAGCACAACAGACAACCTAGATGCCCTGTCATCAAGCATTGCCACAACGGCCGCTTTCGAAGTCGGTGATGCTTCAGCAGCTACTTCGCCGTTTGTCGGTCAGGTTAAGGATGTTGCTGTCTACGACAAAGAGCTTTTTGCCGTGGAGGTGGTCGAGATTCACCAAGGAGGTGCACTTTTGAGTCTTCCCACCTCGTCGGGTTTGTTGGGCTACTGGAGGCTCGGAGATGGGGACACTTTCCCGACTGCCACAGATAGCAGCGTGAGTGGCAATGACGGAACCATGACAAACATGGAGTCCGCGGACATTGTGAATGATGCCCCCTTGCCTATGTTCTTTCCGTATTACAGTGTGTCTGTTGTTAATGACACGACACCTCGATTTTCGCAATTGTCTTGTCTGTTCAATGGGACGGACGAATACGTGACGATGGGGAACGTACTCGATTTTGATACTTCCGACCCTTTTAGCGTCTCATTTTGGATCAAGACGACGGAAACAAACGGAGCCAACGTGATATCCAAGCGTGAGGGCGCATCCGCGTTCAAGGGTTGGACCATCTGGCTACAATCTAGTAGTGATAGTACCGAGGGTGCTATTGCTTTTTACCTGGTTAACGATTCAAGTACATCGTTCACACAAATTGAGACCAGTGTCGCTGTGCACGACGGTAGTTGGCATCATGTGGCTGTAACTTGGGACGGCAATATTGTGGGGGGAGCCTCGGGTATCGCAGTTTACGTAGACAATGTTTCTGTCTCTTTTTCGACGATCAGTGACACTCTTGGGTCAAATTCTATATCAAATACTGCGTCGTTAAATTTGGCAACCAGAACAGACGGTGCTGCTCCCTATTTTCCTGGTAGCTTGGACGAAGTTGCCATTTATGACGTAGAGTTACCAGAGGTTCGAGTATCTGAAGTGTACAATGAGGGTCTCCCTGTGGACCTTCTGTCTCTTGGGACATCTGGCAATTTAGTTGGTTGGTGGAGGATGGGGGAAGGTGATACCTTCCCCACACTGACGGACAATTCGTCGAACAGTAACGATGGCACCATGACCAACATGGAGTCTAGCGATATTCAGGCAGACGTGCCGATCGGTAAGTTCTCCTTATTGTTTGGTGGGACGAACGAATATGTAACAATGGGCGACGTACTGGGTTCTCAGACTGACTGGGACCAAGACTTCTCAGTGGCCGTCTGGTTCAAAAGTACGGATTCTGGCTACACTCTAATGGTCAGTAAAGCGTTCGCGGATGCAGACAATCGGGGTTGGTACCTTGCCTATTCAGGCTCTACTGGGATTGTTGAAGCAGTTTTACGCAGTGACGACTCTCCGACATCTGAGTCAGCAGGGGTAGCCAGTACGGCCACAGGGCTGAGTGACGGGCAGTGGCACTTGGCTGTTTTCACTTGGGAGGGGACGGTTAGTTCTGCAGCGTCCAACCTCAAGCTATATGTGGACGGTGTCGAGGGGAAAACAGTTACTTCAGATAACCTGGGTGGGACTATTGCCACTACAGGGCCTCTCGTGATAGGGGCTCGGTTCCAGACTCCTTCCGACTTTTTTGTGGGAAACCTCGACGATGTTGCGATCTACAGTAAGGTTTTAAGTACCGACGAGGTTCAGGAGATATATAGCAGCGGGAATCCCACGCTGAATTTGAACAACCTTTCCTCGGGCAGCGCTCTCATAGGTTACTGGAAGTGTGGGGATGGCGACACCTTCCCCACACTGACGGACAATTCGTCGAACAGTAACGATGGCACCATGACCAACATGGAGTCCACAGACATTGTCAACGATGCCCCCACATTGTACACGTTGAGCACTTACAGCACCAAGTCACTCCTGTTCGGTGCTGCTCAGGCGGACGTTTTCATTGGAGATGTTTTGGACTCAGACTACAGAGACCTGTTGTCCATAAGTCTTTGGTTTAAATGGTCCGTTTCTCACGAGGGTGTGCTGGTTTCGAAACTCAGTACCTCTACGGGGACTCCCGGGTACCAGATCTTGTGTGGCACCAACAACAAGTTAGTCTTCTTCTTGGTCAACACCTATCCGACTAACGCGATTGAAGTGGAGACGGATGGAGTTTATAATGATGGATTTTGGCACCATCTTACGGTGACATATGACGGGTCAGAGGCGGCTTCGGGTGTGACGATTTATGTTGATGGGATCGAGGTGGCAAGGACGACCAACTATGACACTCTCAGCGCTACCACTGTTACTTCAGCCAATCTCCGCTTCGGAGGACGGGATGCGGGAGATATCTGGTTCCAGGGCAACTTGGACGAGATCGAAGTATACAATCGAGAACTGAGTCCAGAAGAGGTAATTGTCAAGTACAACCAGGGGTCTCCTCAGGATCCTACTATTGCGCTGGGAGAAGGCCTCCTGTCTCAATGGCCTATGGGATCAGAAGGTGGGAATTCTAAGGTCAACGGTTCGCTGTTGAACATGGATAGTTCCAACACTGTGACAGGCCCAGGTGGGGCGCTGCCACAAGCTTTTAGCTTCAACGGATCCAATGAGAGTATAAACTTCGGGAACCGTTTTAATTTTGAAGTTGACCAAGCATTCACGGTGGGTATTTGGTTTCGTACTTCGACCGCAGCCACACAGGTGATGGTTGGTAATATGGACAGTACCCTCCGCGGGTATAATCTGTACATGGACTCCTCCACCAAAATGCAGATTCAGATTGCTGAAAATGTCAGCGAGCGTATTCTGGTGGAGACGGATACTTCCGGATATGCTGACAACAATTGGCATCTCATGTTGATGTCGTACGACGGTTCAGGTGTAGCCGCAGGTGTCACCGTCTACATGGATGGTTCTTCTGTCGCCACAACAACTATCGAGGACACAGGGCCAGATACGCTGATCGACACGAGTAGCCTGAGGGTAGGGTGTCGAGGTTCGGTGGGGACACTTTACTTCACAGGGGATCTTACAGGGTTCTATTTTTGGGGTTCGGAGCTTCAAGCGGCAGACGCCACTGCTTTGTGGAATGGTGGCTTGCCTGTAGATCCGACGGGGCTCGCTAGTGCGATTTATTTGGTTGGGTACTGGGCTCTGGGTTCGGGGTATTATCCAGGGACCATGACGGGTATGAGCACTGGGGATATTGTAGATGACGTTCCTTCCTCCACAACTCTCACCACAGAGAAGTCTTGGACCACGGTCGCGAACTATGATCTCGGAGGTTCGGGGGAATCCTCTACTGAGGTGGCCCAGCTTATCCTTCTAGATTGGAAAAATAAGCTTGTTGCTAATGGGTGGTCAGTGATTGGAAGTGGTACGAGCTTGGCCTATGAGTACGAAGGGGTGACATCGGGTCCGTTCGACTTGTGGTCGGTGACGGGAGACATAGTTTACCGTGATTCTAATTCGGGCCTGGGGCCTATGTCCTGGGTAGTACTTCAAAGTCCTGTAACTTCTTCGGGGCAGTTTTGGCTAACGTTGGCGTTCTATGGTCCGGGCGAGTCAAGCATGACTGCTTACGTGTCTAACTCTCCACCGACGGTTCCAGCTAGTCCGTTAGCTGACTATCCGAAACCCTCGACAGACGAATGGTTCTGGATGTTAGAGAAGGAGCAATTTTTCAGGTACGCCTCTTCTCTCACAGCCGTCCGTTCGTATTTTTCCATTGCCCAAGACGGCAGCTTCGTCTTTGGACGACAGACGATGGATGAGTCTGACTGGAATGCTTACCAAATGTTCCATGTTTTGTCGGATGATGGTTTTTTGCCAGATAATTTCCCGATGAGGTCAGCAGCGGCGGCTCACTACTGGACCTCGATCTCTTTTTCTGACTGGTTCGACACCTGGCACTGTTACGTCCCAAGCGTTGGGTCAGTGCCTTGTAGTTTGATGTTTGGTAACTACGGGATCGGCACAGATGACTATGAGCAAGAATTATTCGTTGAAGATACAGTGAGTTTGAAAGTAATGGGACTGCCTGTCTACCTTGTTAGAGTATCTCCAAACATCGCAGGAATCGGAGTACAGACGATCCTGGCTAGGGTTCCCGACATTTACATATCTAATTCATCGGTGGGCCGAGGGGCGATGGCCCCGATTACGACGCCGTATTTGTTCACAAACATCGAGGGCCGTATTTGGATCCCTGGAGACACGGAGCCGAATTTCACATGACACAGTACCAAAACGATTACACGAAGCAGTGGCACACGGTTGAGCCAGGTGGTGTAATCTACGACGTTCGGACGAGCGTCCAGAGTACGGAATCATTCGCTCGGTCCAAGGCAACGTTATTTGCCCTTAAGGACCGCCTCATCGCATCGGGTGGGGTTGGAGCCTGGACGGTTCTGGCTAGCTCGGGGAAGGCAGGAGGGGGCTCTCTCGTGGCGAGCACGGGAGATAACTGGTCCTCGGTGGACGACTTGGTCAGAGCCTCCAATGACACCACAAATCGTTCTTGGGTTGTTCTTCAGTCCCCACTTAATAGGTATTACATGACCTTGGATTACGTGGGTGCGGATGATAATATATTCAATGTATGGTTTTCAAATAGTGTGCCCGATATCTCGTCTCCGGCAACCGACATAAGACCTCCGACCACTGGAAGCGAATGGAGCCATTTGAGCCAATATATTTTTGCGGAAAATGCCAACGAAGGCGCATTGAACATGGTTATGTCCCGTGCTTCAGATGGGAGTTTTTTCTGCGGTTTTTGCGGTCCTGCAAACAACAATTTATACCAGTTTTTTAGGGCAATTTACATGTTTGCTGTCTACCAGCCTAATAAATCTTGGGATACAGTCCAAGCCGTGTCTTTGGTGCAGACAAATCTCACTTCGAAACTCAGATACACTGACGCCAGTTTTCGATCCCTGCACTCCGATAATCTGCAAGTAACTGTCCAACCAATAAGGTTGTCTACAGTAGGTAATGATAAACCTTTGCCAGGTGTGGCCTACACCAATCCGTGGACTGGTGGATTGGTGAGTACACCTATTTGGCTTCTATCCTCAGACACTTCTAAGAAATGTCTGAGGGGGGTGTTGCAGGACATTTTCTTCGGTACGTCTGGGATGGATGACGGTACGTTGCTCTTCAAGAATGGGTTGGTGAAGGCCATCAAGATCGGCCCCTTTACCTGCCCAATGGATCGAGTGTCGGGGATTGTATGACCACCGAAAAAGCCTGGACAACTATTCCTAGTTACGACATCTACACTGGCAGTTCCTACTTGAGTTGCGGTCAGAGCGTCATGCTTGACCTGAAGAACCGCATGGTTTCTACTGCGAATTGGACGGTTATTGGAAGCTCTGACGGCGTCTCGAATTATGAGTTCGAGGGTGTGACGGGAGGCGGGTCCTACGGAGGTGCTAGCACTAGTCCTTACGACGTGTGGGCGAATCGGGCCGACGTGCGAAGGGCTGTAAATGGTTCCGGCCCCGGATGGTGCCTGCTCAAGCATGAGTTTGAGGACACCACCTCTTATGTCGTTCTGGCAATGGAAGGCATTTCAGACTCTGGCGGGAACAACGGCTACTATGCTGTGAGTGAAGAAGAATTTGAACTACCGGCAGACCCCCTCCTTAGTTTACCCACGTCTTCGTCTACCGTGGAATTTCACAGGACCAGCTTTTTCGTAATGTTTTCCGGCACATACACGACAAGGGGCTATTTCAGTGGGTCCTCCGATGGCAGCTTCTTCTATGCCCTCAATTTAACAATCAGACCTGCCTTTACAGGATTTTTCATGTTTTCGAGGATCTCCCCTGAATCTAGAATCCCAGGAACCCCGAACCATGTTATCGGGTTAGGGGTGGACTCTAGTGGTCCTGTAAGCAGTGAGTCAGAGTCATACTTCCGGATCCCTTTTGGGAGCTACTTTTCACCTGAGTTGCAAAAGCAGGGTACAGCAGCGTTGGTCTACAGAGGTTCCAGCACAAAGGTCATGGATGTCGACCTGGATCCTACAGATTGTGATGGCGAGGTGGTCTTGTTTCCAATGTATGCGGTAATCAACAGTGAATCCTCAACCCTAGAATACAAGGGTGGGTTATATGGTAGGCTTCAGGATTTTTGGATAGGTCCGTTTAGCCTAAACGATGGAGACACTTTTCCTTTAGCGGGCCCACCGGAATACTTCAAGTTTGGGCTTTGGGTTGTCCCAGGTGACTCGGTTCCTATTATTGGACCTTAAGGTAGACCATGGCAATTTTACAAAAGTCCTGGCATCAGCCCTTCACGAATCAGTTCATCACGAGATCAGGTGATTCGTACGACCGGACGCGATCGTATCTTTGGCACATCAAGGAAGCCCTTATCAGCCATCCGACTTGTCCTTGGACGATTGTTGCCAGCTCCAACCAGACAATTTCCAGCCTAGGTGACAATTGGACTTCTGTCTCTGATGTCGTCAAAGGGACAAACGATACTTGGAACGGTTCTTGGATCCTTTTCAGAACTCCCACTATTTCATTCCCTCGTCTGTGGCTCTATATCGATTGGACGGATACTTTAAATTCTCAGGCAAACATAAGGGTTACGACGACACAACCAGACGTGTCGTCTCTTTCTCCGGCAAAGGGACTAGTTTTGGATGGCCCCACCTGTGGAGAGAACGGGTGGATTCAGTCAGCGACCATTTCAGGCACCTATTCGGACGACATGTCTGCTATCGTGGCATCAGACGGCAGCTTTCTGATAACTCAAGGAGAGGGTGTGAATTTTGCGGGGGACCCTATGACTATTTCAAGCGACAAATATTGGCTTATGTTTAATCGGTTGCAAGATGTACAATCACAGGACCCTTATGGATTTGTGTTGGGCAGTTCAGGCAATATTTCAGACTCTCTTGTGAATGAAGGGGCGTTCCCATGGAGAGACTTTCGCACTATTCACCCAAATGGTTCGCAAGTTACTTGTTCCATAGTTCGACCCCAGATTCCTAGCAGTAGCCAGCAGTATGCTTTCGAGGCCTTGATAGACGATCCTCTAAGGAACTTTAACCCTGTGGCGTACCCTATGCGAGTTGTGTCCACAACAAGCGGCAAGGAGAGCTATAAGGGGTTTTTAGAGGACTTCTGGTGGGGTGCGCGACTAGTCAGGAAATTTGGGCAACCTGGATTTGACGGGGCGTCTCTGGCTGTAATGCAAAAAGGACTTCTCTGGGTTCCAGCGGTTGAACCCTACAGGTGGTAGGATGGCGAGCTACGACTTCAACAGGCCGAATTTTTTTCCATCAATCCAACCGTTCACTAAGACTGGTACGGCGGAAGTTACGCCGACACTGAAAAAGTTTTTTCTACAGCGAGCTTGGAACACTGTCGGGCAGTACTTTGAGACGTGGATCTCAGAAGGGGCCCCGCAAGCGACCCCTCCGAGCGGTGATGTCGTCACAGGGTTGACAACATCTGCGTTCTGGAAAGAGGTCGTCTAATGCCAGGATGGGGCACATACCCTTGGTCAACTAGCCCTTGGGCGGGGACTGTTGGTGGAGCGTTTGAGGCGTTTGAATCTGTTCCCGTATCAGAATCTCTGACAATTAGTCTTCCACTTCGGTTGTTGGCGGCTACGGCTCTCTCCCCTTACTTGATGGAGCTAGAGTTCAGCCATGACCTAGATTACGGGTTTGCCCCCCTCCTGAGTATCCTCAACTACAACATCGTTCCGACCCTGGTGATCGATTCTGTAGTGGCTGGACCGACATCTAGGACGGTTCGGCTCACTACGGAGGAGCAGAACCCCACTGTATACACAGTTACTGTTGATCAGGCGGAGTCCGTCCCAGGCGATACACTCGATCCTGCTGCAAAAACGGCTGTCATTGCAGGTTTCGGCTCAGCTCCTATCTTCTTTGCTGCGGCCCAAAGTAGGACCAAGATCCAGCTCGTGTTCTCAGAAGAGATGGAGCAAAACTTTTATCTCACAGATACAAGCAGTTATCTGGTGACTGACTTGAACATGAACACGGTTGCTGTGGCTTCCGCGACTGTGTTCGGCCCTACCCCCGCCCAGAGGGTCACCTTAGGATTAGGTGCCCCTCTAGATCCAGGCGGCTACTATGTGGTGTGGGTGACCAATCCGAATGTCAAAACTGCGAGCGGGCTGAGCCTGAATCCGAACTATGACATGCTCCAGTGGGGTGAGATGCAGGCGGCTGTAAGAGTAGCTCCCATCTCTATTGACATCTCAAGATTTTCTGGAGAAGTGTCAGGCGGCCTTCTGGGACAACCCTTGGGGCAAGTGTTTTTCTCCCCTGCCCTTGATGCAGCGATTGCTGCATCAACTATTCAAATTGATTCAGTATCATGCTGCACGAGAGCCTACGATGTCTATACCGTGCCCTCGATCCCTGATCCTAACCCATTGACAATCTGGGCCCCTAATCAGTCCAGCATTTCAGTCATCGGAGGCTCTGGTGACGTTCTATGGGCCACGGCGGAGCGGCTCGGGCAAGCCAGGGCTGATTTGTCGGACTTCCGGGAAGAGACTGTCGCAGCTCCTACAGACGGGCCAGCAGACGCAACCCTCCAGGAGACGTTTGATCAGAGTCGAGTTTCTCTTCTTAATGTAGATACTTGGGTCTTATATGATGGCGTAGGCACGTCATTTTCTACAGCTGACAACCTAACTTCAATTCCAGCAGGCTCAACGACCAACATTAACCTCCAGCCTTGATCTTCTTATGTTCGGTCGTTCGTTGAAGCTCAGAGGAGATGAACATGAGAATTCTTGAAGCTTTTCGGGTAGCCGGAAGCTCCTTTAAATCGGCATTGAGCAACCAATACGAAGAGAACGCTCGGATCAAGGTCCGAGGTGACGTTTTTTTTGAAATGAGGGATGGGAAGACGGGGGAGCTTCAATTCAAACAAGCGAAGCGAAATCTGGTCGTAAAAGATGCTTCGATTTTAATCGCACGCCTCATCAAAGATAATGCTGAGCCCTCTAAGGGTTCTTATGTTTTGGCAGTTGGTACGGGGGATACTGGATGGGATCTCCAGAATCCACCTGCCCCTACCGACACACAGCGAGCCCTTTACTCTGAGATCACTCGCAAAACATTCTCTTCCACCCAGTTTATCAACTCGGGTGGTTCACCCGTCAGTTACCCTACCAACATTGTCGACTTTACTACCATTTTCACCGAGTCAGAGGCGGTAGGGCCGATCGTTGAAATGGGGTTGATTGGCGGGAACATTGATTCCAACCTCGCAGTAAAGAATCCGGTGTCACCTCCCAACGGTACTTACGATGACACGGTAGATCTCACGGCTTACGAAACACTTCTCAATTACCTCACTTTCGCAGTCGTCAACAAACCGGCGACATCCACGCTCCAACTAACGTGGCGGCTTACATTTTGATGGGAACGATGGAACTTAGACGTCCAATATGTGATGAGCCCCAGCCTTTCCGTCGAATGCACGGATGTGTGTACGAAAAATGTCGACATAGAATCGAATATGTCCAGAAAACTGCTGTTTCGAGGAATGGTGTAGTACTAGACAGATCTTTGGCTGCAAAAGTCGGGCTAAACTTTAGCCAGATCGGGCAGCTAAGGACCGCTAGAAGCATTCCTGTGTTAGGAAAGGTTGCCTCCTGATGGTCACCAAGAATTATGGGACAGGTGTCAGTGGTTACTTGGACCCTGAGGGCCGGAGTTGGGAGACAGGCGTCTACTCGGCATCCAAGCCTGTCTTAGACAAGGAACTGAACCTTACCCAGGACGTTGTTCAGAATGAAATCCGGCGTCTTGGTAAGCGTTCATTCCCCTCAGGTTGGTTGACCTCTGAATATCTGGACACGTCAGACATGACGTCGGGTATCTTCACAGCGTCAGCCACTGCAAACGAGCTGGAGATACCTCAAGACTTGTATGCGGCCATCAATGGTTGGCTCGTTCGTGTAGGGTATACGAACGCTGCGGGAGGTTCCAAGAATGTCTTAGATCTAGGAGCCGGCCCCTCTGGTGCAGGAGCCAAGAGAACTGATATTGTGGTCCTTGAGGTATGGCGTAAGCTTCTGTCTGCTTCCCCTGACACAGACGGGAAGAGCCCTGCCGGCCGAATTTGGTGGTTTGGGAACACCAAGATTGACCCGGCTGACGACCTGACACTGAACTTTGCGGATGACATCCTCGACTCTTCCCTTGGTTCCGAGTCGACGAAGCGAGTACAGATCCAATACCGTCTCAGGGTCATCCAAGGGGTGGATCTGTTCGCTTATCCTCATGGCATAGACGACCCTACCGTGGTTGCCCATTCTGTACCTGTTTCGGCCGCGGCCCCTGATGGTGTGGCGACAACCTGGACATACGCAAACCAGTCAGCGGTGGGGGACCCAGGGCTATGGAGAGCGGGGGACGGTGTCCCCACAAACACGCTTGATACAGTAGACGGCTACATGTACGCTATCCCCTTGATGGCTGTGATTCGCCGCAACGATGCAGCATTTGATCGAAATTCCAACCATAATGGCGGTGTTGCTTCTCCCGGCCCCTCAGACCGTCCTGACGGGCTTTTCAACGATATCCTCGACTCAAGAGACATTATCGATCTCCGGCTTGGTGTCGCCCCAGAAGGCTGGAACTATAGAGAGGTTACCGAGAAGAATATTCAGTTTCTCCTCGATAACAAAATTCGGACGGAAATTGTGCGAACGGCCATTGGTGGTGGTATGGACGGAAACACCGTCATGTGGGCCGATGAGGTGGGTGTGCTTCCCGGGGATGGCACGACCACAGGTGATACTCCTGGGGCTGAATTCATCGGCCAGTTCGACGCAGTTCGGAGAAGGTTTTCGGATCGAGTCATACATGAGACGGTCGTCCTCGCTTACACTCCGGCGGGGGCGACGTGGGTGAATAACGAGGTGATCACTATTGACCCGACTGCTCTACCCGTGTACCCTTACGCGGCCTTCAACTGGGCAAGCAGGGCCCCGTCAGACATCTCCATTGTGGATATCTATGACGGTAAGTTCACTGGCGCGGTCGGCCAAGCGAGTCTCGGGAATTATGTTGCGACGGGACTGAGTGCGGTACCACAGGGAAGTATCGCTTTGGATATCGGAACGGTCCCGGGCGGTGTAACGAATGAGACGTTGTACCTGTATGTAGAGATCGCATATCCTGTCGGTCAAGGGATCACCAAAACCCCGACGGCTGATTATGGAACTTCTTCATTCTCGATCAATAATCCTGGCTCTCTCCCCGCTGACTACGACTCAGATGAATACGCCAACGTGTATTGGGCGAACCGAGAAGTGGAGTTGGCCTATCGGACGACCCAGGTAACGTTCACATTTACATCGGATGGTGCTCAAGACACTATCAGCATGCCAGAACGGGTAGCTTCTCTGGATAATGTTCGGATCAACGGCACGCCTTATGGCGGTGCGGTGTCCATTGATCCGACAGGCTACATTATTACAGATGGTGCTTCTTCCGCATTTGGCTCTTCTCCTGGTGACACAGTGCTCGTGGAGTATCGTGCGGTACGACCCTATCCCCAGAACGGCGAGCAGGTGACTGTCTACTACGAGACCAGGGCCCCACAGACGGTTCGAGACGCGTCTCTCGGTGCTTCTCTCACAGTCATCCCGCGTTACATCGCTCCGTATGTCTACGTCTTGACTGCGGGCAGTGGTGCTCAGACTGAGGCGTATCCTTTCCCGTATCAGTATGTGCAAGCAGGAGGCGTATATCCTGGCTCGGGCGGCACCTTTTCAGGCGACCATGAGTTAGAAGGCTCCTCAACAATCTATACCGCTAACTTCTCGTCAGATACGGGTTTCGTGAAACTCGACACGAAGATTCCAATGGTGCCCTCACCGGAGAAACTCACTTTTAATCGAGTGGGCGGTGACGTGGACATTGAGGGGCGAAGCTACTACAAGTCCGTACCTGGTGGTGAATACGCACCCAACTCATTTGCTCAACCTTTGAGTGACCCGAAGAAACATAAGGTCCTTCAACCGATCATTGCTGAGCTTTCGGCGGACGAGACGTACGGGCCGAAAGGGGAGCTTGTTCTTGTTCTGATCAGTCGATGGGCATCCTTTGACGACGAGAACAGCGTAAAGTTCCTGTCCACCCTGGTAGATAATACTACGACTGCGAGTATTTACCGGATTAAGGGCAATCTGTTGAACAATAGGAGAGATTGATGCCGTCGTCAAAGTCCCTAGCTGAGGTAAATGCAGGAGCTGGAAAGCTTCACGCGAACACTGCGACTGCGGCGTCTGATTTCCAGATGAGCGGTGGAGCGGAATCTTTACTCGCTGCTTCTACTGCGGCTTTGAATCAAGAGATTGCCGCTCCTACAGACATAAACGTCAACCTTACTCTGAACGACACCTCTGTCGTTTTAGATGCGAGCCTTTATGGTCCTTTCTGGTTGGGGTATAGTGGAGAAACTGTCGGAGACGTGTTCGATATCGTCAATACCTCGGATGATTCTCGAATCACGGATACGGTTGGCAACCCTATTTACATCACAGGTATTACAGGTGCCTCGATTGGCTCAGGTACCTTCACTTCGAATGTTATCACGTTCAATTTGAGTGGAGGTATCCCTCTCACGGGGTCGTACAAGTTTAAATTCTCGAAAAGAGCCACTTTAAATAATTTTCTGACTGGAGCCATGGCAACGGGTCGGAGATTTGTCCCCGAACCCCCTATTATCGAATCCCGATTCCAGGCTATTTTGAGCGATGTGTCGGTTTCGTGGGACAGTACGCCAATTATCTCACTACGTGAGTCGGCTTTATCTGGTCTTGAAGAGAGATACAATCGAGCCGGTTCAGTGACTGGCTCGCCAGTCCTTAATGGTCCTGGTGACGGTGGTCTCATTCGGAGGACGGGGCAGGCAGTTACGGTACAAGGTACGGCAAGCACCTATTCGTACAGTAATCCTCAACCTGACGCTTACTGGGCCCAATTCATGGTAACAGCCGGTCCGGCTGCTGTTGGCACAAGCTCCCTTGCGAATCGAGACGGAGGTACAGGTTTCGTCGGGGTTCTTCAGCAGAGGACTACGACGTCAACTTCTCAAATTACAGCCGCGCAGTCGTTGACTCTTGCGAGTCGGATTGACGTCATTCAAAGAAATGTCACAGCCGCGACTATTGGTTCTGGCGACGTCAAAACCAAGGTTAGTCCGTCAAATTCAACGGACACTGCTCTTAACCCTGATGGAGGAGCGACGGCTGATGATCTGCGGACCGTTCGCCTCGGCACCGGCGACTATTTCTGGGAAGTTGCTTCAGGAGATGATCTGTCTGAGGTTGCGGTTGGCTATGACATGGTTGAAGTAACATTGCCAGGTGGTGAGACACAGGCATATGTTATCACTGAGTTATTTGGCGGCCCTCACTCATCGAGTCCTGTTCCTGGAGAAGACACACGAAGGGCGCTTGTTCGAACCCTTGCAGGCGACAGCCCTACTTTCCCTTCAGGGATTGCCACCACAGGTGTGACTTTTCGTTTTGTAAAAACGAAGCAATTCGCAGGTGTCGGTACACAAGCGCTGAGAAGCAAGATCGGTAGTCATGCCGATCCCATCCTCTTAGGTGGTTTTTATCACGCGATTGTGCCACCTCTCACGAACAATCCTGGTGTCTCAGGCTCGGACGAGTCTCACCCAGGTAATGTCCAATTTTTTGCTTTAGGGCAATCTCCAGATAGAGACTTCTTCAACATCACTAACGGTTTCGCTGCCCTTCAATGGGGGGGCCATGACGCTGCGCAGCATGTACAAAAGATCGCAGGCAGTCTTCGAGGTGACGGTACGGTAGAATGTTCGATGGTTAGTCGGACCGGTAAGGTCGAAACAGTTACTGCGACTGGGACGGTCTCATGGAATCCGGCTCTCGAAGGTTCGATTTTGAACATTATCTTGAACCACGCCTCGGGTAATATTGCTGTGGCAATAGATCTTGTCTCGGATTACATCAACAATACCTTACGTCCAGGCGACGAACTGACTGTCGTCATACATAATTCTCCGAATGCTCCGGATGCGGGCGGAGGTGGTGGGACTGCCACAGCAACGTTCACCTGGTCCCCTGAATTTATTTTCAGTGGTGTAGATGCCAACCCAAACCCCAACAATGACCTTGGTGGAGCAATCACTGTGCATAAGTATCACGGTACCATGGTCGTGATGAGCGACTCTTCTACCAAGTGTTTGATGACGCTCACGACCTACCTTGGAGCGGGAGCCTGATGAGTATGGAAAAATACGCCGAGCTAAACTTGTACCGGGCACGGGGCATCGTACATACCTTCACAGCCGACGGACCTTTCAATTGGGTTCCCGAACGAGACGGGTGCCTTCTCAAGTTGGATGCTGGTGCAGGTGGTCCTTGGACCGTTACTCTAAGTGTAACCCTCCCCACTGCTCCGACTCTTCCTACCGGAATGCGACTGTGGGTTGAATTTTACCAGGGCGGTGCAGGTGGCTCACTGATCACATGGCCTGGCTCTTTTCAGTTCCAGACGGCAGGTGATCAAATTCCAAATGCTGGAGTCGCCAACACTACCATTTGGACGGGTATTTTCGGGGTTGGTTCGTCCAACTGCTACATGACTAAGTTGGGGGAGTGGTGATATGGGCACCGTCTTTTTAGTCGACGGACACACCTCTGTTCTTGCAAATTCGGAGATCAATGACACGATCCCCCTTGAGGCCGGTGAGACACAAACGCTCAATGGCAGCTTTGTAGTGAATGTCCCCTTCGGTGTTCCTGTAAACGGTACGCCTACGGATCTCACAACATTGCTTGCAGACAAATTTACCGGTTTACTCGCTTATTATCCAGGTTACACCTATATCGACTACGATGAAGGCATTGATGCCACTAATTGGGACTCATCGTCATCCCAAGGGGTAGGGTTGGGAGATCGTGGAAATGTCTATGTCCTGAATGGTGGGGTTCTTTTGTCCTCAGCTGTGACTCTGACAGGTGTCGCCCCTTCCGCTGCTATTATAACTTGGGAAGTCTTTGAGCTGAGCATGGAAAACGATATTAATGGTGTAGTTCTTCGTAAGTACACAGAAGGTGACCCTTCTGACCTCACAGTGCAGGCTAGCTTCAATAACGGGACAGACTATACTAGCGGTATCACAGACGGTGTTCAATTCGATATTCCCGCGTTTCGGCAGGGCGCTCAGTTCATTCTGAGGCTCACCAACTCCTCCGGCCGTCGGCTGTGGGTGGGGAGCTGGGCCGTCATCTATTGATCCACCTATGGACTGCGTACCGAAGAAGATGGGAAGTCCCCGACTCAAGATGAATACGGAGATGGTCAATGTCGCGTAATTACGGTACGGGCGTGAGCCGAGTGCTTGATGTAGACAGTCGTCAGTTCACGAACGTTATATTCCAGCAAGGCCGTCCTCCACTTGATGGTGAATTCACCATGCTTGCTGACCTGACGGAGGATTGGCGACGTATCCACGTCCTTCGAGGTTGCCCTTCAGGAGTTCTTTCTAATGTGACCAACACTGAGGGGGATTTCATCACAGATAACTCCTGGTCCAACTGGTTCCGGCTCGGACAGCAAAAGACTGGTGAGACAAAGGCTGTTGTGTGGGTTTGCGTGAATGGTTGGATCATTCCAGTGACGGGCACAGGAACAGGCACACCTCCTGGTAGCCCCAATGACTCGGATACTTGGAACAAAATCACGCTTGACCCGCCTCCATCGAATTCAGGGGACAGTCGGATTGATTTTGTCTTCCTAGAGGTCTGGCTGGCAAAGGTTGCCCCGAACCCGAGCACAGTCAACAAACCTGGCGCTTCAACTCTATATCGTTACGGTAACGTCGAGGGCGGTTATTCTTATATATCTGATGACATCCAGGACCCTGCTCTCGGTTTCGAGACGACACAGCGTGTTCAGCTTCAGTACCGTATTCGTGTAGTGAGTGGGCTCATTGGCCTCACATCCTATCCTGATGGCTTTGACCCCGCAGTGGTCAAAGCCTGGGGTTCCGCAGCAGCAGATACTTCCTACACGTTCGAGAACATGCGACAAGAATTGGGCGACCCTGGCCTTTGGAGGGCTGGAGACGGGACCAGCAACACGTTGGGCACCGTAGATGGTTACAGTTACGCTGTGCCCATTTGTGCTGTATTCCGACGCAACAGCGTGGCATGGGATGGCGACCCCGGGCAAAATTTGAATGGGGCCTTCAATCGCAACCCAACTGCGACGGACCGGACGGGAGCGACCACCTTCTCAACGGCAGCAACGCTTGCGTCAGCCCTCAATGATTCGGACCTGTCCTTGTCTCTCGTGTCGGCGACAGGCATTCCCTTACCGTTGTCCCCTGCATCGGCTGTCACGATCAAGGTTGATGATGAGATCATGACCTACTCTGTAATCACAGGTACGACCATGACTTTGACCAATCGAGGTTTTCTGGACACGAAGGCGGAGAACCATTTAGCGGGGGCTACGGTGGAAGTTCTGGCGGGTAGACCAGACGAGTTATTCAGTGATCAAATTGCCTCGACGGACATTCTAGACCTCCGGCATACAGTCAATCCAAATGGATTTGACTACAACTCGATGCTGCACCAAGGGCTAGATAAACTCCTTCGCGGTGAAATGCGTGGAAATTGGAAGCGATCTGGTGGAGGCCCACAAGGGCCTTTCGTGTTCTACCAGGACAAGATCTCTGCTTCGGCCGCGGCTCTTGGTGTGACCTTATTAGACGCTCCTGACGGCCACCGCACGGTGTATTCAGATGCTTCAATGATCCAGGTGATGGAGTTTATAGCCAAAGCTCCTCCAGCTCAGTCGACCTCTGAAGACGTTTCTGTCGCTTGGGGTTTGGGCCTTAGCGGGACAGCAGACAACTCTGGAGGATCGACAGGGCTCTACAATCCTGGCGACACCATCACCATTCCCGTGGCTCAACTTAAAAACAGTATGCCTGGTGTCGATTCTGACCAGCTACAATTCCTCTCGGGTACGGGAGCTGTGGCTATCCGTATTGATGGCTCGGATGAATTCCTGGTTGAAGGCACGGATTATTCTGTGACTGCTGTCACGGGACCTAGCGATGATCTGACAATCACCTTGGAATCTGGGTTCCCAGCGAGCGTGGACAAGAACCTGTACATCACATTCCACGTTCTGTGGGGGCCTGGAAGAGGCATCAGCCGCCGCCCTGACCTTGTCCATAGCGTGTCGTATCTCAGCGGCAATACGAACATACTGCTTCCTCAGATCGGAGTTCCGGCGGATAACACTCCCCTGCCCACTTCCTGGGCACCTCTGTGGTCAAAGTACCGTGACAGTGTGTTCAACAATCTACTTCCTGTGACGGCTCCAGCTTATGTGGACCCTGGAAGCAAGACAGTCGTGCTCACGCCTTTCCGTAGAGTGGACCTTCCGGATGAATTCCGGACACTTGACGGCTCTTATGTCAACTGGAACACTGGTTCTGTGGCAGCGAGCGGAACAGACGGCATAACTAACGGCACGACAGACTTCAACAGTGCGTTGGCTAATTTTGGCAGTGGTGGCGACGACATAGACACTGGTGATGTGATTGTCATCTCATCTGGAGCTGCCGTCGGGTTCTATTATGTCGCTAGTCGGACAGACGACAACAATCTCGTCCTAGATCGGAATGCTCCGGCAGCCACCAGCACGTACACGATCTACCGTACACAAGGGCTCATGCCTTTGGACGACACCAGTGGTACATCCAAGTGGTCGATTACTGACCCGTTGGAGCTTTTCTCTAGCAGGAACGACCCAGCACCGGCTACGAAAAACATCTACGTGCAGATGCCTCGTAAACTTATTCCGGGTTGGGGTGCTGTTCATGTGCCGATCATCCACACAGACAACACTGTGTGGGATGAGGGGATCAACTTCCTGGTGTTCACGGAAAAGGGGGACAAGTCTGCCGGACCTAATTCTGAAAAGAACTTTGTCCCTTTCAGTAACGGTACTTTTAGCTACGCTGCTTTTTCGACTGTCGACCTGGACTCTTACCCAAGTAGTGCCACATACAACACGAAGTACGTGTCTGCTAGTTTGCCTTATGCAGGAATGAGAAAATACACAGACACAAGGTCTTTAGGCAGAGAAGGGTTGGAGCTACCTCCCTTCTACGGCATTGCTCGTCTATTTGCTGTGTATGAGGCCCAAGACTACATTACAAACAGGTCTGCTTACGACCCGACCTCACGAGCCCTGGACACTGGAGGGGCGACGAACCTCTTACGGCAGAGCTTTGACGGTCCTGTCTTCTGGATCGAAATTGATGAGGACGGAGACAGCACGTTCATTCTGAATGCCGAAGTCATCGACATTGCAAAGAGTCCAAACGCCATCGCGAGCTTCGCAGCAGGTGACTACGTCATCGAAGCGAGCATTTTTGGATTTGATCGTGGGACTTTCTCCCTTGATAGCAACCCTCGCCTTGTTTTAACACGGGAACGTTTGTCAGGAGAGGCGGATAGCGGCACCAGGGCAAACAACTTCGGCGCTGGCAGTTCGGCCTCTGTTGATACGCCAAACCTCGTCATCCCGGCCCCTGCTTTCAGCAGCGACGAAATTGCGATTAATTACAGCCGCACCCCTTATCAAGGTGACGCCTGGGGTAGCCAAACAGTACAGCAGGATATCCAGCACAAGCAGGGACCGCTTCTGACTTCGACGCTGTACCAACTCCTCTCAACTGAGCTTGATGAAGCGAACCTCACCCGACCTAACCAAAAGGCCGTTGAGGTGTTAGCCTCTCGTAGCTTCCTCACTACATTGGGGTCTGGTCGACTTTCAGGAGACCTTGCTTCCTCCACATACGATTTCCGTAATGTGGGTTATGAGAACACGTCGTCTCCGCCAACATCGGCACTCGATCCAAGGCCAACTCTTGCGATCCCTGCGTTGTCTTCAACGTATGCATCCGCTATCGGTACCGCCTACCACGGCTGTATCGAAAGGCTGCCCCTCGGGGCTGGGTGGCGTGATAAAGACTTCCGAGGCGATTTCGTCAGCGGTGCCTCGGCTCAAGGGCAGGTCTCTTCACCTTTCGTCTATACGGATTCCTACGGTCCAGGTACCTTGTCCAGCAGCATCGCGGTCGAATCCTCTTACGAGGCTGCGGGGCTTCTGATCGGAACGTCTAGCCTTTCATCCGGTCAGCCAGGTGAGGTTGTAGTTCAGGTCGACGGTGAGCAAGGCAATTATGGACTGCTCGTCAATTACCGCACTAATCGAGGCGGCTCGGGCTTTACGGCGTTCCCGCCGAACCCAGGCGGCGAATTTGCTCTAGCATTCCCGACGGCCGGCCCCTCCCCGAGCTACCCCAAGGTCCTCGCGGGATCGGCGTATCTCGTTCGCAACACTGTCACGAGCATCGGATCCACTGAAGTATCGGCCGGCAGCGAGTTGATGTTGCTGGTTGTAACTCACGGCACACAGCTCGATGCTAGCTCGGACCAAAACTTAGTGATACAATGTGGAACTAACGGTACTGGCGAGAGCTATGCCGCTGCAGACTTGTATCGGCTGCCAGGGCATCCTTTGGTGTCGGACAACGTTCGATCCCATACCGACCCAGCTTCGATCAGTCTCGCCAGGAAGTCGTAAGGATAACCAAGATGGCTGTCAGGCATAAGAGCTACCTAGACATTCCGACTGTGCGACGAAAGACCACAGCATCAAAGAATCTTGCCCAGCTAAAGAATGTATTGGGCGACCCCACCCTTACAGAGGAGCAGCGCACTGCTTTGGTCGGTCGTATCAAGAGGGTCAATCAATGGGCTGCTGGGTCTCTTGCCCTCTCCGAGAGCCAAAACAAAGGCCAAGACAAAGGCCAAGACAAAGGCCGCACCAAACATCGTATTGAAATCTCCGAAGAAGTCGGAGTTTCAGAAGACTAGGGAATCATGGACCAGGCACTCACGAATTTCATCAGTTGGCACACTCTGGTATTTGGCCTAGCGTGCTGGATTCTCACCTTCCTCTCTCGTAGGATTACTGAGACAGCACTGCCCCATCTGAAAAAGCAGGTGGATGCCAACCAAGAGGGGGCGACGTATAAGACGACATTCGCACGATGGTGGAACGAAGTCCTACTTTATGTCCTGCCTGTGGCTTGGGGTGGCCTAAGCGCATCATTGGCGACATTCTACCCCTTCCCCGAAGGAGTGTCTAGCTTCTCTGCTAGGCTCTTCTTCGGCATCGTCACCGGCTTCTTCTCAGGCTTCATCTACAAGATCCTGAAGAAGATCATACTCAAGAAGTTCGATATCGTGAGCGAGTCGGATCTTCCGGCTGCAAAAGTTCCGGAGCATGTAGGCGATGGCTGAACCCACCTACTGGGAGGCTGCTTGGGTATGGATCAAGCGAGTCTTCCGTTGGATTGCGGCACCTCTCCCAGCCCTCCTCCTCGTAGTGGGGGCTCTCTTCCTGATCGCACTCGGTGTAAAGAACGTTCAAATTGGTGGCTTGCTCAACAAGCTCTTTGGTAAAGAAGGGCCCAGCAAGGGCAACAAAGCCATCTATGTCGCCAATTCTGTTCCGGAGGATCGGGTCGATCGTGATGGTAAGCTTATCCCCCCAGGTACGCCAGACTCCAAGGGGCACACACAGGCTGTGGTTGTACCTATTGAGGAGCCAGGCCTTTTCGACGATCCTAACGTGATCAAAATCACGCCTCCAGGAAAGAAAAAACCTGTAGAGGTCGTGCTCCCAGATGGTGTAAAATCCAAAGATGTGGAGAAGGTCGTGATAGTAAAGCCGGATGTCACGGTTGTGACTGTGACCGATAGCAGTGGTGTGACGGCCGAAAGCATCGACAATCTCTTGGAGAGATACGGTTCACGATAAAAAGGATCGTTGGATAATGTCTACGCCTATTGTAGCAAAAGTTGCGCTTATATCTCTCCTCTTCACTATTCCCGTTTGGGCGAAAGAACGGGTTGTGCTGCCCAGCGAAACTGGTGAGATAGTCGGGATCGAGGAGAAGAAAGAGTCTGAAAAGGGCGTAATGTGCACAGCGCCCTCACAGTGTGTTGCTGGTAAGGACATGTACACGATGGTACAGGTGCTGAAGTCACGAAAGTGCCAGCTTTCGGAACTTCCTCGGTTTGAGCTTGATCCTATTCAAATTGTTGTCGACAAACAGGGCCGTATTTTCTCTTCTGGTGCAGACCCCAAACCCTACTCTCTCAAGATGGCGTGGTGTGATATCACTGTGAAGGCCGAGGGGAGAGTCGAGGTAGTGACGGCTATGAAGAAGCCGCCCATTTGGGGGTTCCGTTTCCGACCGAAGGCGTATATGGGATTACTGCCTTTGGAATCGTTTCACGAAGGCTTACGGGGATTCAGTGACCTGACAGACGCCGGATTTATGATCGATTTCCTATACTATGATTGGGCCAACCTCAACGCCGCTGTAGGCTATCGTAGCGTGGGAGGCGGGGTAGGGCTTGACCTGACTGAAAATTTCGGTCTATACGGCGGCTACGGGATCGCATGGGGCAGTTGGAATCACAACGTCAACCTCTCCCTGACTTTCAGTTTCTGGAACCCGTGATGGCACCGTTAAGCTCGATATACGATCATGAAGCATCAATTTAAAAAGGGCAAAATTATTTCTTTCCGCCCGTCCACCTGCTGGGGAGTTGTCGAAGTTAGTGGAGAGGAATACGACTTCTTCTCGACATGCTTCGCAGCTATCCAGAAGCCGCGGTTCCCAAGAGCTGGGGAAGAAGTCGGTGTGGTGCTAAATCCCAAGGGGATGGGATTAACTGTCCAAATCATGGTTTCAAAAGCGCCATGATATTTTCAGGACAATAGGCTGACACCGAAGAACTCCCGGCCATAACCCAAAAGATTCTAGGATTGCAGTGAAGATGGTGCCAACTTGGTTGTCGTTGGTTCCACTTCTCATCAATTCTATCCTTACCGCCAGAAAGTATAGTTGTCCTCCCTCCTTTGGTGTATGTCATCAGGATGGCAGAAAAACCAAAAGTCAACCTGTCTCCACCAATGGCAAAGGCGTATGAGCGTCTCAAGCAGGTCAGAGCCTCCAAGACTGTGAGTCTTAAACCAAGCAGTCGACTTAAACAGGAGATCACGAGCATCGGGGGAGGGACGGAGAGATTTGATCTTCGGTACTACCAGGTACAAGGCGTGTACCACATGATGACGCTCAAGAGGATGGTGCTCGGGGACGATTGTGGACTGGGCAAGACGGTCGAGACTTTGGCCGCAATGGCCTACCTGTGGGACTCGAAGGCGGAGGCGAACCACAAGGTCATTGTGGTTGCTCCTAAGAGTGCCATGAACCAATGGGCTGACGAGATCAAACGATTCCTCGTGGGAGTTGAACCCATTGTGGCTTCGGCTAAACCGAAGAAGGGTAAGTCTGCTCTCGAACTTCGGACGGAAAAGTACGAAAAGTGGCGGGACGCCAAAGGTCCGACCGTGCTCATCACGAACTACGCTCTGCTAGTGCGAGATTGGAACGAGGGAGGATTCCGCCCTCTCAAACCAAACGGTAAACCTGACCCTAACAAACCTGTAAAGCCTGGATTGTTGGATAAAATCACAGAGGACGTAGCAAAAGGAAATCTCACGATAATCTTCGACGAAGCGACTGCGTTTAAATCGAAGCGGACCAAGACGTGGGAGACTGCCTATTTCCTTAGTCAGCGGGCGAACAGGTGTTATGGCTTGACTGCGACTCTTCTGAAGAACCGCCTCTTTGAGGGTTATTGTATCTACGGTGTGGTCCGTCCTGGACTGTTCACCACACAGTCAAAGTTTTACGACCAGTACTGTTTCGTTGAGCTGAAAAAGGTGGGCAAAGCTCGCATACCTCTCATCAAGGGTTACAAAAATCTTGACCAATTCAGGGCAACCATCGACCCATTCTTTCTTGGTCGGAAGAAACACATGGTGGCTAAGGAATTGCCCACACTTACGACAAAGGAGATTGTCGTTGAGCTGTCGAGGCCGGAGGAGATTAAGTACGCAGAGGCCCTCACTGGTATTTTCGAACTGGGTGATGGTGAACTGAAAGTCTATGAAGACAACAAGGCGTTGGTAAGCCTTATCTATTGTCAGCAAGTGGTCAACTCACTCGCGACACTCAAATTCGATGAGGATTCCGGTGTGGACGATGACCTCATAAATGACCCCAAGAGGTACAAGGTGGGTTCTTTGGGGTCGAAGGAGCAGGCGTTGGTTGACTTGCTCTCGGAACAACTCGAAGATCAGAAGGTAATTGTTTACACCCGGTTCGCGTCCCTTGTGCCAAGACTCCAGGCTATCCTGAAAAAAGCAGGGGTGGCGTCGACTCGTATCACAGGTATGGAGACTGACGACAAGGTACGCCAAAAGAATCAAAAGATGTTCCAGGACCCTGAAGGGGACGTGAATGTCATCTTCATCACGGATGCAGGGTCGGAGGCGATCAATCTCCAGATGGCGGCAGCGACCGTCTTTTACGACGCTCCATGGTCGTGGGGAAATTACATCCAGATTCTCGGACGTATGATTCGCATCGGTTCGCCCCACAAGGGTGTGCTGGTGTTTCATCTCGTGGCTGCGAGGCCCGGCAAGAAAGAGGCTGCGGACAGTAAGACGATTGATCACCACGTGTTGAGTCTGCTTCGGAGCAAACGGGGTTTCATTGACAAGATTCTCGGTGAGGGTGCTGTGGGTGCCCTGACTTTTGACAAGAGCGGGAAAGACCTACACGAGCTTGTTCGATTATTGCAAGGCCCCTCCAAGTAATAGGTGTATCTAGAAATATGACGGATCAGCCTCTGTGTTCAAAATGTGGAATGCCTAAGATTCCCGGTTGCAATGGGAATGGGTCGATTCCAGTCAACGAGTTCACCGTTCGACCTTGCAGGAACATGCTTTCTATACTCCTGAGACAAAAGCTCGGTCCGGAGATAAGTAGTTCTACTCATGTCAGCAAAAGCCCCCTTTTCCAGATGCAGAAGGGCTGCCCACCAACGGTGGACCTGACAAATAAGGACGTATTCATCGATTGCCCGTGGCCTAATCTCCTGCCCCACCTAAAGTGGGTTCTCGGCTGCAAAGGCCTGAACTTCAGCTTTCGAATCGTTACCGACCAGCAAATTAAAAATGTCTACGTCGGGAACGAGCAATACAAGAATAAGCCAAAGGGCTCTCGCGACTCCGAAGAGGTGTTTAATTCACTGACTGACCTCATGGAGGGACATGACTTAGTCATTCTTCGACTAGGTTTCATTGGTTATCCAAACAAGGCAGCTGCAGGAGCCTTATTGGAAGCGCTGATGATCAGCGAGGCTGCTGGGTCCACCGTCTGGGTGGTGCATGACGAGAATCGACCTTGGTTTCACTCCCGTGACGCCGAGGTAGAGGAGTACATTAGGGCAAGGTTCGAAGAAGTCGAGGTCGAGCCTATCGACCCAGGGGAAGACTATGAAAATCCAGACGACCTGGATTTAGGTATGTCGGTTGTCGATTCTGATGAGCTAGAAGAAGAGTTCAACCAAGCAGAACCCGACCCAGACGACGACGACATAGAATTGTTGTCGAGACCCAAGAAAAACAAGAATGGAGGTCGTTGATGATTCGCCTTCTCCGATCAGTCATCGACTTCGAAGATGGCAAGATAGACCAAGAGACTCTCTCAATTAATTTTCGACACTTGTTGGGATCGAGCATCCAATGGAACCGACCCGACGACGAACGACTCTTCAAGTTTATCAAGACGTATTTTGAGCACAATCTCCCCAACCTGCCTTCAGCCCAGACGGTAGAGGACTACTTCAACAAATCCAACGATATTGAGACGATCGAGCGACTTAAGGATATCGAGGGGCAGCCTGTCTACACAGACGCAAATTTCACATTCTTGCTCCGCCAGCTCTTAGACGAGCAAAACAAGATTCGGATGCTGAAATTGCTCAAGGATACCCAAGAGGTGGTGAGCAAAGGCCTGGAGGTCAAAGAGGGAAGGGAAACGAAGATCTATAAAGGGACGACAGAGGCCCACCTTTTCTACAATGCGAGGGCTGTTGACCTTTTACCCACCGTGTCTAACACACGGACGAGGGGCGACCTCCGCACTCTCACGGAGGAATCATGGGAAGAATACTTGGCTGCCGAGCACGATTCCAGCAAAGCCTACGGCAAGCTTACCGGGATCAATGATATCGATAAAGTTTGCAAAGGAATCAAAAAAGGAGAGATGTGGGTCCACGCCGGCTTTGCAGGCGAACTGAAGTCCAGTTATTCCATGAACTGGTGCTATAACCTAGTCACGAGATACAGGACAAATGTCTTCTACGTGTCGCTAGAGATGCCGCTTGAACAGGTTCAGCGGATCATCCATGTGCTCCACTCGGCAAACGGCAAATTCGCGGCCCAAGGTAAGGAGCCTTTGGATTATCGGAAGGTAAGGGACGGGGAACTTTCTCCAGAAGAGAAAGAGTTCTACAAAGAGGTCCTCCACGATTTCGCCAACAACCCGAACTACACACGTTTCGAAATTTGGTGCCCTGATCGAGACGTCACTATCGACGATATTCGGATCGAAGCCGAGCTAATGCATCGGCAGATGGAGGTCGGGCTCCTGGTTATTGACCATGGTGGGTTGGTTGAAGCTCAACGCAGAAACTCGAACTACACGGTGGAGTTGAACACTGTTCTCCGGGGCAGCAAGAAACTGGCTTTGCACTTCAATGGAGGCGAAGGTGTCCCCTTGCTCATGCTCTTTCAGATCAACCGTGACGGTAAGGATCAGGCTGACAAGAATGACGGAGCCTACAAGATGAGAGCCCTTAGCTACGCAAATGAGTGTCTTGCGGAAGGCACTCTTGTGCGAACCTCCATGGGACTCATTCCTATCGAGAAAGTTGAGCCAGGTTACTTAGTCCACAGCAGTACGGGCTGGAAGACAGTATCGCACCGATTCAACCAAGGTGTCCGGAAAACGGTTGCGGTGATAACCGATGGAGGTATTAGGGTCACGTGTACGCCCGACCACCGATTCCAGACGATTGGGGAGGACGGTTTAAAGTGGGTCGAAGCAAAAGATTTGAAAGGCCTGTACGCCTTAGCAGATATGCCTCACTACGACACCCTGTGGCCTATCGGTTCTCTTTATTCTCGATTGTGCGAAAAGTACAGAGTTCCTCGCCAAAACCTCATCACATCAAGTGCATTAGACTCTCTTCTTAGTTTCGATAACACTGGTTTGATGTTAGAAGAAGACCTTGCGTTACTTCGCAGGCTTCTCAGCTGCCACCCGCAGCAAGTGGTCGCTGTCAAAGAAGGCCCCGAAGTGCCTGTATTCGATCTGGAAGTCTCTGGTGACCACGAGTACTCTACAGGTGGACTTCTGACTCATAACTGCGAACGCAGTGCCGACGTAATAACGACCACCTACCTCAACGATCAGCACCGGCAGGCGGGCACAACCGTATGCTGTAACCTGAAAAATCGGGACAACCCTCTATTCGAGAAAATGCTAATTGGAGTCGACTTCAAATGCCGTCGACTCAAGAATTACGACATCTCGCAAGTCGAGGGACATGGTATGGGCTGCGAAGACCCTGACGACGTGTTAGGGATGGTGTGACCATGGTTTCGGAACGAGACATCCGGAGAGAAAAAGAATCCAAAGAAGCGTGGTTTTCCTGGCTCATGCAAAGAGTGGAAACCATACATAATAAGGTCACCGCCCACGATGTCCTTCGAAACGGTGGTGTCGAACTCGGCTCTACAGACGGAGAAGAGCAATTCCAGTGTCCTTTTCACGGACAAGACAACAAACCCAGTGCTCGTGTATACCCTTCCAACGGGGAGAAGCGGTCCCATGCGTGGTGCTTCGTGTGCCAGGAGAGATGGGATATGTTGGCACTGTGGAAGAAGTTTAATTCAGCCGAGGAGATGTCTTTCAGTGCTGTGGTGACGAGCATTGAAAAAGAGTACGGCATTACTCCGCCGGAAATGCCACAAGAAGCCACATATAGGGGGCCTAGGGAGGACCCTGCCCTTGACCGCTTCAATGCTCTTTACAAGGCATGTGAGAACCGCCTGAGGTCATCCAGAGAAGCGTACTACAAGCTCAAGGACTTAAATGGGTTCCTTAGCGCAGGCTCAGTCCTCGACCGCCTCCATTACAGAGTGAGCAAGGGGAAAATGCCAGCGACGCAAGGGGAGAGAGTGCTCAAGGATTTGATCGGGCGTATCGGAGCTAAGGTGCGGTCCGTTCCGACAGAGGATTTACCTAATGGCTAGAACATACCTCGCACGCAGAGATATTGAGCCCGGTCTTATTAGGAAGATCGATGAGATTGATAGGTTGGTCAGGACCACACGGCGGATTGCCTGGACGAGTATTTTGTTCAGCATTGCCATCTTACTTCTGGGGCTATTCTTGATTTTCCAATGTCCCGTTCAATAAAACTCATAACACGGGAAAAGGGCGAATTACACCTCCTATTGCTGACCGGATGGGAAGGGGAGTGGGCTATCTTGAGAGGAACCGTCTACGGTGACCTACTGAGCGTGATCAGTAGGGACGTTGTCGACCACGCTTTGCACGGATGGTCGCGCCCTCTCGTGGATGCTCTCGGGATCCCTCCCGATGGTGCTTTACGAAAAGTACCGGTAGCGGCTCGTTGGTGCTGGCTAAAACATAAACGTCCCCCGCATCTGCGGTCCTGCCCCCTACAAGGTCCTGAATGCCACCATGTGGCGAAGAAGATGCCTTGGTGCTTTGAGCCCACGGAAGCGGATGACAGTATTCGTCGAATGGCTGCGAAAGCTATCGAGCAATGGAGGGAAGGGGTGTATGTGGTGGTAGTGGAGGAAGCCTATGACTGATGACATGAACGTGGAAGACGTTGACTTTGAAGAAATGTTCAAAGAACCTCCCAAGAAGCCGAAAGCTAAGGTGACCCCTGTCGGAGATATCGGGGGTGATATAGACGAATTTCTGGCGGATGTGAAGCCAGCAGACGAACAAGAAGCCAAAATGCTGACTAAGCCGTGGATGAAATTCCACGAGTTTATTTTGGTTAAAACCATTGAGGAAGTCAAGGCTCTTGTCGATGCAGCCATTAAACACGGTCGGTGTTCCCTCGATCTGGAGACAGAAGGGCTCGATAATCGCATCGACTACGACGGGGAGGGTAGACCTTACACGCGACATAAGATCGTGGGCTACTGTATCTCAGTCAAAGGTGTGGGACATTATCTCCCCCTTAGGCACAAGTACGATAAAACGTACAAACAAGCAAACCCCAACCTTCCTATAGAAGAGACGGACGCCGAAATCAAACGATTGTGTCTGGCAGCTCAACCCGTGATTGCGGAGGATGCTCCGGATCAGTACGCTTCTCCAAAATTTGAGAAGCCCCCGCAGCTAGTCATCTACTTCTGGCATGCGAAATTTGATCAAGAGTTTCTGTACCCTGTGACAGGAATTCACTTTTGGCATCCCGATTCCTTTGAGGATGGGATGCTTTCGACTTACGTGCTCTATACAGACGACGTGCTCAGCCTCAAGGTGAACGCCAAAGAGAGGTTGAAAGTCCAGGACCCAGAGACGGGGGAAGTGCACCCCTACGAGATGATCGAATTCACGGAACTCTTTCAAAAGGGGACCCCCAAGAGGTTCGCCAATCTATACCCTCGGGACGGGACAGGGATGGTGCTGTATGCCTGCTCAGACGCTATCTGTACTGAGCTGTTGTGTGAAGCCAAGAAGGTCGTGTGGAAGCATACAGTCGAGGGACTCAAGTACGAGTACAAGAGTCCTGTGGGCCCTTCTCATGGGCCGAAGTTTCGAGGTATCCTTCGGATCGAAAAACAGGCTGCCCAGGCTGTACGAGAAATGGAGCGTTCTCGTACACTTGTAGACAAAGATGCAATTGAAGACCTTCTTGAAGAGGCGTATAAAGAAAAGCAAGAATTTGAGGAAAAGTTGGTAATGGCCGCGAAGGCTAAGGGATTTGAGGGTTTTAATCCATCCTCCACTGCACAACTCTCCGACTTCCTCTTCACGAAGCGTGGTTTGGATCTGCCAGGCAAGCCTGAGAAAAATGAGGCAAGCGGACAATACAAGACAGACGCGAAGACGCTGGAGGCCATCTACGAAAACAATCAGGATATCGAGGTCCTTCGATGGGTCGTAATGTACCGACAAATTGATAAAACCATCGGGACGTATCTCACCAAGCTCAGTCACAACACGGACGAGTTTAATCAACTCCGGTTCAACTTTCAGCAAACAGGGGCTGGGACAGGTAGATTCACCGCCCCTCAGGGTAAAGCAGAGGAAGGCTTCGCAGCCGTTCCGATCCACGGTATCCCTGCCAGATCGGATCCGAAACGACCGAAGGTCGCTAATTCCCTTCGCCGACTGTTTGTCGCCCATGAAGGATACGTGATCGTCAAGGTCGACTATGCAGGCCAAGAGCTTCGTGTAGTTACCTGTATCACCAAAGAGCCTAAGTGGAGGAAGGAGTTCCTAGAGGGGACAGGAGACTTACATACCCTCACGGCCCAAGCATTTTTTGGAGACCACATTACAAAGAATCACAAGAAAGAACGTACTTGTGGAAAAATCGCGAACTTCGCTCTAATATACGGGGGCGGGGTAGGGGCCGTCCAACGAGCGGTCGGTTGCGACAAGGTTGAGGCAGCTCGAAAGAAAGAAGCTTTCGACGCCAGCGTCCCGACCTTTTCCTCGTGGGTTAAAAGTCAGCACAGGCTCGTCAAGAAAAACAAGTATGTTACGACAGGGTTTGGTCGGTACATTTCTGTTCCTGACGCAAATATCAAAGCAGGGGAATACACAGCACGGACGAAGAAGCACCCTCCAAAGCTCGTGGACGAAAAGACGGCGAGAAAGATCAGGGCCTCTTGTGAGAGGCAGTCAACCAACTTTCCTGTGCAAGGTTGCAATTTTTATGCCAGTTTGGTGAATACTCGAAAAGGTTGGGTAAAAATAGGGGAATTGTGTGGTTCGGGCGAAACTTTCTCGGTTTGGACGGGCACAAGGTGGGCAGACGCTACAGCCCATGACATGGGTGGGTGTGAGCTTGCCAATGTTTACTTAACGGATGGTACTACCGTTAGGTGCGACACTCGACACAAGCTTTTGGTGGTCTCGGACCAGGGTTACGACTGGGTGGACTACCAGGACTTAGAACCAGGGATGGCGGTTGCGACCTCTCTCTGTGAACAGGTAGAGTACACTCCCCCGCCTTTACCTCTCATAGAACACCGACCCAATACCAAGGACATGGAGTCTCTTTGGTACTGGTTAGGTAGGTATGTAGGCGACAGCTGGTTTAGCGTGTTTAGTGGGACTACCTTACAATACTCATTTGGAGATCACGAGAAAGAAGCTATAGAGGCGTGTCGAACTTTCTGGGAGAAAGTGGGCGTTAGTGCTGACGTTGGATCGAATACACACACTCCCTGTCGAGAAATGTCCACTCGTTGCACAGTTACTGTTCAGAGTCGAGAACTGCACGACTGGCTTAAGTTGATTGGGCTGAAGGAAGGCGCCACAACGCACACCAAACGGGCCCCGTCCAGGGTCTTCAGTGAGACACTAGCTAATCGAAAGGCGTTTCTTCGAGGAGTCGTGGATTCTGGTGGGCATGAGCCCAAGCTTCCGAAGAAAATCAATGGAGTACGGGAAACCAGTAAAAAAGGGAATCCTTACAACATCCATCTGTGCCAGCGTCCTTTGCTGGAAGATTTGAAGCTGCTGTTTCGATCAGTTGGCGTAGAATCCGTCATCAGAGACAGAAACGGTTGTAGTAAAGCTACAACCAATTATCGTCTTGACCCTAATCGTAGGATGTATGAACGGAACGTCATGGGAAGAAAAGACGTCCATGGTCCCAAATTCCACGACATGGACGCCCCTCAATTCCTTGTGGACGACTTCCTATCCCACGGCCCGTTCCCCAGAAAAGCTTTCCAAGGAGACGAGTCCGCTTACACACTCCACAAAAGACTTCAGGTAGGTGGGAAAGTCACAGTGTATGCGCTGAAGAGGCTTTGCACGTTACTTGATGTGGTTTTAAACCACCCTATCTACGGGTTCAAGCGTATCGTCTCCAAAGAGAATCTTGGCACGGTCGAACATACCTACACGTTGTCTGTGCAGGACCCTCTTCATCGTTTTGAAGCTGACGGAGTCATCACCAAGAACTCTGGAGCAGACATGCTAAAGATCAGCTTCGTTAAGCTGATCAAAGTATTCCATCGTAAGGGGTGGTTACGGGATGGCGGTGACGATTCTGTTCGAATGATCATGACAGTCCACGACGAGATTGTCTTTGAAGTCCGCAAGGACCGTCTCATGGAGGCTATCCCAGAAATTACTAGGTGCATGGAGAGTCCGCCCCGCCTTCGCAAGTGGGACATCCCTTTCTATGTTGAGCCCCTCATTGGTGAAAGCTGGGACGCAAAATACGACTGGGAAGACTTGATGGCGGGTAAGACGACGTACTTCCATAGCAAAGAAGAGCCTGATAAACCAGTTCCCCAATGGCTTCTCGATCTCATCGAACCACAAGGGAAGGATTGGCGTCTACCTTTTGAAGACGACCTTCCCCCGCCAAAGAGCGATGAGTCGGTCGCCCCTGTCGTTAAAGATGGCGCTCTTGTCGCTCAGAAGCCGGCTCAGGAAGTGCTTAAGCCTTCTACGAGGGCACCGGCCCCTAAACCGGTGCCTCAGCCCCCTGAGGTGGCCGTAGAGGGGTCACAACAGATGGCCGTGTTCGCTATCTCCAGCTCTCAACTCACTCGACAGTCCATTCGGATCGTGTCTCAGGTGATAAAAGGAGCCGAACCATTCGAAAACGAAAAGGACTTGAGCGGATACAAGATTCTTCAGGTGGTTGATGAGACTGGTTACGTTCTGATTTCTGCCAAATGGAGGGTGTTAGTAGACCCTGACATTGTCGGTAGGGAATTTGCACTAAGGAACCTTGGACCGGGGAACTACGACATAGTGACTTTGACGTAGTTTTTGATAGGACCTTCACAATGGCTGAAAAACTCGATCATATGAAAGAATGCAATGAGTTTAAAGTTCCCGTTGAAGAATTTGAAACTCAATTTTGCTCACGTTGCCTCCAATCTGAATGCGGGCGGAGTCAGCATGGTAAAAGCCAGTTCGATTCCAGGGTCCAGGATTGGGAGCGTCGCTTGTTCCTAGAGGTGCCCCGTATGAGTCCTGATGACACAAGGTTCCATAGCTTCCAGGCCAAGAAGTTTTTGGACATCCACGACCTGGGACCCGTAGAGGTCAGGGGCTGGGTCGACCCCAACAACCTCTCGGAGCCCGAGCCTGAAGAGGACGAAGGCCCTCCAACGGATCCTTCTCCTCCTCCTTCGAACATGCAAGAGGAACCTGCCCAGGCTTTCTCTGACGGCCGTATGAATACGCCGGCTCAACCGAAAATGATGGTAGGTGGTCAAAAAGCTCCCACTAAGCCAACCAAACCGGTGTTAGATCAATGGGAACCCAAAAAGACAGAAACTAGCGGTATCAAAATGGTCCAACCTGGGGCCAAAATAAAGTTAGGATCATAGGAGACGTTATGAGCGGCGAACAAATGAAGTGGGAACACATCATCTATGAGGATGGTAGGGTCGTTACAAATGTCCTGGAAAGACAGGACAGCGCACAATGTGGTCAGATCCGTCAAATCACCAATGGTATTGGTGATGAGCTGAGTGACGAACAAACTGGCCCTGAATGCGACGAAGTGTTTGAAAGGACCGTCGGTTAGTCTAGCCTGACTAGACGCGAAAGGACTACCATGAGCCATCGGATCACAACACAAACGTCGATCAAAAACAAGAAGCTTGCCATTCAGGCACTGAAAACTGCGGGTATGGACTACTCCGAGCAGGGGGATCGTATTCGCGTCGTCAGTGGCGCTATGCGTGGGGCCGAGATCAACCTCAATACAGGTCGGATTACCGGTGATACCGACTATCATTCACAGAAGGAACTAGGTGCCCTGCGGAAGTACTATTCCGAGGCTCAAATTCGCGAACGATGTCTGATGGAAGGCCATACGGTTGAAGAGCGGCAAGAGCAGAGAGATGGCACGATTCGCCTCGTATGTGTGGGGACGTTTGCGTAGACGCGCAGGTTAACAAATCCGAGCGTGGGAGCCCCACCCACTTCAATTGGGTGGGGTTTGAGAGCAGCTAAGGCAAACCTAACTATTTCTAACCAATGCTTTTCGGCGTAGAGTCTAAGTGATGAAGCTGATTCGATCCACCAAAGTCTCCTTGAAAGAGACAAATCCAAGAAAGCTAAAAATCCTGGAAGAAGTATTCCAGGAATACGGTCGGATTGTAAACCTCTTCATCGAACTATTCTGGGAAAATCCCGTCAAAAAGTCAAAGCTTCTAAAGCCAATCGTCGACTCGGTTCTCCCTACTTGGCTTTCCGCTCGGCTTCGAAAGGTTGCCGCCCGGGAAGCCCTTGATCTGGTCCTTTCGGCCAAAAGGTCCGCGAAAGCTCTCGGAAAAGAAGCCAAAAAGCCGATTCATAGAGGGAATCGAATGTGTGTTTCGAGCACCATCGCTTCCCTTGACTTGGCTGGAAAAGCTACATCCTATGATCGCTGGCTCCACCTTCATTCCATCGGGCATCATCCCGAATTTGGAAGAGTTATCCTAGATCTCCCGATCAAATTACACAAGCATTATAATGAGTTAGCTTCTATTGGAAGACGACAAGAATCCTACATTCTAACCTCCCGTTACGTTCAGCTCAGCTTTGAAATCGTCACCGAGGAAAAGCTCCCTTCTGACCAATGTATCGGAATCGATAGTGGAATCAAGGCTTTAGCTTCGACTTCTACTCGACATCAATTCGGGAAAGACATAGAAAAAGGGATTGAACGGATAAAACGTTGTAAACACGGTTCAAAGGGGCAAAAGAGGGCTAGAAGGGCTCTTCGCCAGAGGATGAATGAGGTGGTGAAGGAACTCTTTGACACTCTGGAGCCTACTTTGATCGTGGTAGAAAAGCTTCGTTCCTTGAATAAAGGGACAAGAGTCAAACGCCGATTGACTAAAAACGTTCGGCGCTCTATCGGTAGCTGGACATATCGTTATTGGTTGGAAAGACTAGAAAGAGAGTGTGAAGTGAGACGTTCTCGCTTTCGCTCGGTTAATCCATATAAAACCAGTCAACGATGTTCGGTATGTGGTCATATCGATAGGAGAAATCGGCGAGGAGAGGTATTCAAATGTCGGAGTTGTGATCACACTGACAATGCGGACATAAATGCCGCTTTGAATATCTTGGATCGATTTCTTACCGGACCTTACGGTGCCGGTTGCAAACCTTTAACCTTGATTGGAGCTACATGAGTAGTTTTGAACAAGTTTGCAGGAACGGTTTTCGCGTCCTGGTAAACTACCCCTCCCTAAAGGGAGGGGCTTTGTGCCCCTCTGGTCCTAGAGAGAGTTGAGCGGGGCTCACGCCCCGCTGTTTCTGCTTCATCGGGCCCCCAACGGGGTAACCTCCACAGACTGC